>ERZ802827.23-NODE-23-length-79615-cov-12.7187_pt1 | contig 79615 bp, 84 predicted proteins | sample MGYA00345652_ERZ802827 | MGnify/ENA primary metagenome ERZ802827 (study PRJEB30503, sample SAMEA104212372) | marine metagenome | biome: Westerlies Biome; feature: [SRF] surface water layer (ENVO:00010504) within the epipelagic zone...; material: water (ENVO:00002006)... | reverse complement strand
CATAGCGTAAAAACATCAAACCATCTGTCAGAGCATCTGCCTGACCATTATCATCTATGTCCCAGTCACCCGAGGAGGTCGACGAGCTAAACTCCATCAAATAGTAAGACGAAGGATCAATAATGTCTTGTTTCGAATAGTCAGCGAAACTTGTCACACTTGAGAAGCTCAGAACTATCAATAAATGGGACAGCTTGAGTTTTGAAAAGCCGTTAAAGGTCATGTTAAGCCTCTTAAATTTGTTATCCGAATGTCGGCACTACAACTAAGGGAAATGAATGAAGAAGTGCTCCGCTCAAACTTCATGGAACTAAAAATATCTCAGCTATCAGAGTATTGATTTTAAACGTCTGTAAAGAGGACATCCTTTTAATGACCAAATCAGTCCACCAGGCTAGGAATGCATCTAAACTGCTAGCCAACTGTCATAGTCCAAAAAGACACAAGGTCCCTTGAGCTTCAAAAATCGCGGTTCTTTCCAAAAAGCTATAGCTTAGTAACGAACTGTCAGTCCAAGCTTAACATTCCAAAAGTTATCGTTACCAGAATTATCTCTCGGTCTTTGAGCATCGAGAGGAGTATAGGAGCTTGCGGCATTGAGGCTCCAGTTTTCTCGAATATCGTAATTAAATCCAAGACTAATTGTTTGTGTTGTGCCACTTGAATAAATAGTTGCTCTCTCTCTACCTACCTCGAGAGGGGCATCGATTTCTACGGAATTATCTATATTGCTTGTCGCTATAGATATCCATGGAAGGATTGCCGAGGCATTTTTAAACGATAAGAACAGCTCAATTCCTTCGTGATCCATTTGCAACTTATCATCAGATAACCCTACACAGCCAGCGGTATTTTGAAGGCTATAGATCGCAGAATTCACTGTATCCTCACTGCATGTAACACTTGCTATCACTCCACCCCTAAGCAAGAAGATCCGTAATCCTAATCCAAATTTCTCATTATTTATTAACGGTTTTGACAGTGCAGCACCCCAAAGATGATCTGGTTTACTATCGTTAATTTGGAGGGGAGGAGTCCAAGAGAGTTCTGCATTTAAGTCCCATGGCAGCCCAATATTGGCTCTTAACCTTCCAAAAGCTGGGGATTTATTTAAATCCTCATCCTTGAACCCTCCAAAACCAATTCTTTGCTGTTCTTTCGTGAGGCGAGGAATAGAACTTAATTCCGCGGAAATCCAGAAATCTCTGATGCCTACGGCATGCGGCGGAGACTGCCCAAGGTTTTGGGCAGATGTCGTCATAAATGCCATCGCCCATCCTTCTGGACTATCATGATCTACCTGTTGGTCACCGTGTGTAAAACAAGTAAAGAACGCGATAAGGGCAAGTATTATTATTCTAATTTTCACCAATGATTTTTCCTTTTTACTATCATCTTTTTTTTAAACTTTTTATAGTATGTTTCTGTTACGATTTTTTCTGGATATCAGTTCTAACCGAAGAGAACCATAAATTACTCTCATCTGACGATCGCACCAGGAGTAATTATGATTTTAAGTAGTTCCTAAAGCTCGACAATTAAACTTATTGCTAATTATTAGATTAATGGTATGACTTCAGATCTTTGAAATCTGAAGGATTTTGGCTGAATCACCCTCTAAATAGGACCCAACCTGAATTACCCAGTTTTTGTCCTTTTGGCTAAAAGGCACATTACCTTGTCCTAGGAGTTTTACAATCTTTGGCTCAAATCCAAGATCCTCTAATACAATCTCACGACTATGATCTCCAACTATGATTGCGTAGAGATTGTTATCATCCTGCGTGAAGCGGACCCGACCGCCTGAGGGAAGGTCATAACCAAATCGCTCCCAAGGTCGAGTCGCATAGATTGCATTGCCATTCACCTTAAGCCACGCACCGAGTTCTTTTAGTGGCTTTTGTTGCATGGATGGAATATTTCCAAAACTATCTGGTCCCACATTTATCAAGATGTTCCCATTTTTAGAAACAGTATCAATCAAAAAACTGATTAGCTCATCGCCATTCAACATATCTGCTTCGGTTTCTAGGTGGTTATACGCGAATGACCCACCCAACCCTCTGGTTGACTCCCAAATATATGGCTGCACCTCATCTAAGGAGGTATATTCACTGGTTCTATATCCATAGTGATCCCAACCATCAACCTCAGAATCGGAGTCACTGTAGAACCAGTTGAGAATTTTTAGTAGCTGCATTCCCCAAGGAAGGTTTGCTATTCGGGACTGCTTATCAAACGCTCCCCATCTATCATTCACCACGCCGTGTGGTACCGCTTCGAAATAGTGTTCCAGAGCAATATCTAAGTGACCTGAACTTGGATAACCAATATCAGCCCAAAGAACGTCTGGCTTGTAACGGTCTACGATTTCTAGGATATGCTCGTAGACATAGTTCCCATACTCTTTACCTAGAGGCGCAGATTTGATAAATCTAGAATAATCATCTCCCTCTTTGGGAAGGCTAAAAGTCCAGTCTAGCCCAGTTGAATAATAGGTACCAAACCGCATCCCCTTTGCACGAACCGCATTTGCAAGCTCCCCTACTAGATCACGCTGGGAGCCCCAGGCATCCTTATTTGGATTTTCAACCTCACTAGGCCACAAAGTATAGCCATCATGGTGCTTAGTAACGAGGACAACATATTTTGCCCCAAACGATGCCAACAGCTCTGCCCACTTTTCTGGATCCCAGTCTTTGATGTTGTCCTCAAACATCGGCTGAAACGCATCATAGGGAAAGTCGACACCATACTTCTCATCGTGCCAACGGCGCGTATCTCCCTCTGGATATTGCAATGAAAATTGATACCACTCGGAGTAGGGGATCTCTCTATTGTTCCCCCACCCTCCCGTTTCATCAAGTTCTCCTTGCGCATAAGGTCGACCAGAGGCAAATGCTGGTACGGAGGGTAACCCCCAATGAATAAATATTCCCAGCTTTGACTCATCAAACCACTCTGGAATCCGAGTAGAGCGTTCTTTCATAGATTTGCCTTCTTCAGCACCAATCGATATCACCGCAAACATGCAAAAGAAAAGCACTGACAAAAGCACCCTCTTTCGAAGGGAATAACCCAAAACTCTAATAATCTCTCTCTCAGAAATACTTCTCATAAGTCACTCCTATGCAAACCCAAGATCAGATATGAAATCAAATATTTTCATAATACACCGCAGATTACTTCTCAATTAATCAGATTTTTAAGCGAAAAATTTTAAAAAAGCCTGGGTTATTAAATACAAATAGTCAAATCTGGGTACAAAGTAGTAGTTCTCGTTGTTACGTTGACTGTTCTCAAAATTTGCCTTGCTGGAGTATATAAACCAGCAAAAGTGTCGGTAGTGCAAAGGCACCTTTTGTAAGAATAATTAATACTCTATAAAAACTACATAAACATCAAAAACCATTAAAATTTCTTAAGTTTTCTAAATTTATCTCGTAGACTGAAGTTAACCGGTACAAATAATTGTGCGGAGGTGCTTGGTTGATCTTATTGGTTAGTTATATTTTTCTGGCGCTAGGTGTTTCTTTTCTGTGTTCTATTTTAGAGGCGACCTTGCTGTCGCTAACTCCCACATACTTGGCGAGCATTGAGGAGAAACGCCCCAAAGTTGGACTATTGTGGCGCGATCTAAAACAGGACATCGACAAACCTCTGGCGGCAATCCTATCTCTTAACACAATCGCTCATACGGTGGGTGCAGCTGGCGCTGGTGCTCAGGCTACACTACTTTTTGGCGAAGTATATTTTGGCATCATATCCGCTGTCCTGACCCTGTTAATTCTTATCTTTTCAGAGATTATTCCTAAAACCCTAGGCGCACGCTATTGGCAGCAACTAGCTCCCTCTTGCGCTTATATTTTGCTTTGGGTGCAGAGGGCCATGTATCCATTGGTGTTAGGCTCCAAGAGTTTAACTAGCCTATTAGTATCTGATACAGAAGCCAAAACACTGTCAAGAGAGGATTTTTATACATTAGCCAAAGTAGGTCGTAAGGAGGGAGTCATAAATGCAGATGAAGCCAATGCTATTAGCACGCTGCTGGCCTTCCGAGGACTGGTAGCTAAAGATGTAATGACACCTCGTACGGTCATTGCTACCCTGCCTTCACATGCTTGCGTGGGTGATATTTCCACAACTGATCCCTCACTGAAATTTTCTCGCATTCCTATCTTTGCAGACCATGGCGATGACTTTATAGGCTTTGTGCGCAAGGACGAAATCTATCGCGAGCTAGCTCAGGAACGCCTGGACACCAAACTTGTAGATCTCAAGCACGATTTTATTAGTGTTTTGGAGGGAAAGTCGCTACCAGATTTAATGAAAAAAATGGCAGATGATCGCACGCCGATTTGTTTAATAGTGACTGAGTATGGAGATCCACTAGGAATAGCTACAATGGAAGACTTAGTCGAAACCATGCTTGGCATTGAAATTATGGATGAATCAGATAGTCACATTGATATGCAGGAACGCGCTCGAGAGTTGTGGCGATTAAGAGCTGAGGCTACTAGCTTAGATCCTGATACAAAGAGAAAATCTCAAAAATAAAAAAACCATCAAATAAGATTCTTAAGTGACGCTAAAGTTGCAGTTATCTCAAGGTCAGCAGATACTATATTTAGACAGTCATCTTTTATTCTTAAAATCCGCTTTGTCCAAGAATTAGCAGTCAATATGAGTTAGCCCTCAGATCCTCCTCTCAATTCTATCGAATTCCAGCTACTCTGCCACTTATGGCGACACATTGGACAAACCGAATACTTTAAATTATTTGTGTCTGATATGTCGTCCACCTCGATCTGAACTTCCTCGAATTTACCGAATCCAAAAAAATGTGGTTTTGTTCCACACTTCGGGCAAACGTTCCGTCTTCGTCGTATTAATGGAAGAGCAAGAAAAAACATAAATAACACTAACAGTGCGATCCAATACGATGGTTTGCCTGGACTTTGAAGGACAAGGGGAATCACCATATCCAAACACACTAAACCGATAAATAGTGATACAAAGGACGTTGCATGGAGATTGAATTTGGCTAGAAGAACCATCAATAATACAAAGATGGAAAAGGTCATTAAATATTTCAAAATTGTTCTTGCAAAACTATCTGTCGGTTCACCATTTTTTATTTCAACTTTATCTCCAACAAACAAATATTGAAGTTTGTATACTAGAGACTCTAAAAATGAAGTGAATCCCGTTAGGCTAGGAGTCGTCTGATTCGAGACAACTGAATTTGGAGCAGAAGGTGCGATCCTGTGGAATCCATCGTGAAGTTTTCCATCAACGAACGTCCCTTCTCTTATACTTCCACTAGGTGTTCTCTCGACACCGCGCTGAAACCTCCCATCAACAAATGTACCCTCTCTGGTGCGTCCATCAAGGTAAGTATACTTTCCTTGCCCATGTCGTTTGTTATCGAGGAAATGACCTATGTATTGACTACCATTAGACCAAATTGTTGTACCTAACCCGTCAGCGTTGCCTTTCTTATAACTACCAGTATGTGAAACACCATTGGGCCAAGAGGTCTTACCCTGCCCATGTGCTTTCCCATTCTTAAATTGTCCCAAGTAACTTTGGCCAGTGTTTTCTCCAGAAGAAAAAGTCAAAGTGCCATATCCATTTGGCACATTATTTTTGAGAGCACCAACATAGTCTGCATTTGAATACTTAAGGTACCCAAAACATAACTTGAAGGGGTTCTCCGAGCACAGAGGAAGATCGGAAGGGTTTAATTTGTCATCGAGAAGTAGATCATTTATATCAGTACTCGCATCAAGATTTCCGGATGAAAACACAGTGAATAGCAAAATATAAATCATTGATGAAAACGAAAATTTTCTCATTTCGCGCGAAGCACTCTCTCCTAGTTTAATTTTAAAAAAAATTAATTGATATCGATCGTCCGTAGCTCAAGATAATAAAATAATATAGTCCAAAGTATGCTGTAAAATTTTGGTAATAGAGGACTATTATCTTAGTTCAAAAAGTATGGATGTGGAAATCTCATGAAAGTCAAAAAAATACAAATTTTTATATGTTATTTCTTAGGTATAAGTCATTTATCAATATCACACGAGTTGTCAGAAAGTTCTGTATATATCAAACCACTAATAGATAAAATTTCCCCTGCACCTTGGACATCACTAAAAGCAGAAGATGAAGACTCAAAATTCCAGTTTGCTATTATTTCAGATCGGACTGGCAGAGAGCGAACGGAGATATTTGGGCCCGCGATGGAGAAAGTTGCACTAATGCAGCCAGCATTTGTATTGAGCGTCGGTGACCTCATAGAGGGCTATACAGACAATAAAGAAACGGTTAAGAGAGAATGGGATGAGCTCGACAATTTCGTGGAAAAACTCGATGCCCCGTTTTTCTATACGCCAGGTAATCATGATTATTCAAATCAATCCATGGCAGATGTATGGCGCGAGCGTTATGGCGCAAATTACTATAGCCTTCTTTACAAAGATGTTTTATTCGTAGTGCTTAACTCTGGTCTTTTTGATAGAAGTGGAATTGATGGACACGGTCAGCGCCGAGGTAATTGGAATGAAGAGCAGTCAGAGCAACTAAAATGGCTGGAGAGCACCCTTACAGAATACAATGATGTTCGTTGGACGTTTTTAATAATGCATAGGCCATACTGGCGTTTTAACTGGAAGCGAACCATAATTCCGCAGGGAACTAAAGGACCTTGGAAGAGACATACAGACACAATGCCGGAATGGATTCGTGTTGAGGAAATGCTCGAAGATAGAAACTACACTGCGTTCGCGGGGCATTTGCATAGTTATGAATATTCAGATTCATCCACAGAGAATCACACTCATGAGAAAATTTCCCTGGCCACCACAGGAGGAATCTCTAATTTAAGAGGTTTACAATATGGAGAGTTTGACCACTTTGTTTGGGTAACTATGAGTGAGGACGGACCTGTCATTGCGAACATCCTTCTTGATGGAGTCTTTGATAAAAATCCTGCAATGCCTAATAAAAGGCCCTGGTGGGTTGATTCCGAGGATAACTCTAAATCTAAAAACAGTAATTAGTCACACTTATAAGTGGTCTGGATACAGTTGCATTACTATGCAAAGTTAGGATAGTCATAGATTTCTCGTATGACTGCAGGTTATAAATATTTCAAATTTAGATAGAGCCTCTTCTGATCTCATCACTTCAGGCAAAGAAAAGCACCTTTAAAAAAAGGTGCTTTAATCGAAAAACATCATGCTTTCTAAGTTACAACTCGTCTAAGTTGTTCCCTCTAGCTATACACGTAGTCTAGAACTTATAATTAACTCCCATTCTAATTTCCCAAAGTGAAGCGCCACCTATCCTTGCTTCCGCAATTCCAGCAGCCGCATCATCTTCGGTAACACCATATGGGAAGTTTGGCTTTTCAAGGACGCCCCAATCATCATTTAGAAAATTCGTCACATTATCAATTACGATGAATGCTCTGGCCTTATGTCCTTCTAAAAGACCTGGAAGTTCTTGAGATACTCTCAAATCAGCTTTCGTCCACCATGAGCCCTCTTGATCATTTCTAGTGCCAGCTTGAACAAGAACATTCTCGATAAAATCTAAATATGGCGTGTATCCATAAGCACCAACGGTGCCTCCGTAACCGCTCAATGTAATACTGTATGGGTATCCAGAGTTGCTTTGGGCATAGAGAGAAAATCGAGTATCATACCCTTCAAAAAAACTTGTTGTATAGTTAAAAACCCCAACAAATCGATGTTTCATACTGTAGTTAGAGTTAGACACAACATCTTCTTGCGGATCAAAAAATGATCGATTCACATAATTGGAAAATGCGACTGACGATGTCATCGGGTTAACATCTCTAGCATCGGTATATGCATACCCCAACCTCATATCTAAGCCGCTGTCAAATGACTTGAATACTGAAGTTGAAAATGCTTCAGACTCATTACTATTTAAGCTGTTTGTCAAAACAAAACTTGGCTCTTTAACACTCGCATAAACGGGATAACCTTCATCTGTCACTTCACCTGTTTTTGCGAGATCGCCACGCTTGTATATTGCTGTATCTTGACCCCGAGCAATTATTAAGTCTGCATTGATAACGTAACCATTAGGTGCATTCCACGTGCCTCCAAATGAAACTTTCCATTCAGAAGGAATATCGAAATCAGGATCCAAGTAAACAAGTTCAAAGTTGCTACCACCCTCTGCCACTTGTGTCGCTAAGTTGGAGGGTACACCATATCCAGGACCACACGTTGGTACGTTAGCTTCGCAAAGTACATAATCCAGGGAAAACAAATCGATGTTCCCTCTTTGCTGAACCTGAAATGCCGAGGTGTTTGTGTTGCTGTAAATATTGCTGTACCAAACGTTTGGATTACCACCCGAGAACTGTCCTACTCCTGCCCGTAAGGTTAGCGTTGGATTAAATTCATATTTTACACCTAATCTCGGCATAACAAGATCTCTGCCATCGAGGCTCGCATTGTTAGCATATCCATAATCAGCTAGGAAACTTTCATTTACGGCAGGCTTGTCATCGCTTTCATAAGAATCGTATCTAAGACCGTAGGTGACAATCAACTTATCATCAATCTGCCATTCGTCTTGAACGTAGAAAGTATCGATTGCATACCCCCAGGCAGCTGCGGCATTTAACTCATTGTTATCAGCAGAATTACCATAATAAATTCTATCTGCAATCCCAGCTTCATAATTATCAATCCCGTCGAATCGAATCTCGGTATCAACATGTTGATAAAAAAGATTGAAGATATCCATCTCTTGTCGCTCGTATCCAAATGTAACGAAGTGTTCTGATAGATCAAAATTGGCTTTGAATATAAAAGAATCAAGTTCATAGTCAAGATCATTGGCTTGCCTGCTATCGTCTTGTCCAACATACACATCGACGTCAGCTAACTCAATCCTAAACTCCGCAAAATCCTTACCCGCGACAGATTCTTGTAAGAAATCAACTTCAGTATTCGAATATCTAATTTCCGTTGACAAAACATCCGACCAATCTGAGAATAAGGTTCCTGTAATACTGGTTAGTTCAGCTCCACGCTTATAAAAATGCTTCGAAAACTCAAATTCATCTAAGTCACCATCGGACGCATTTAAGTTATATGAATCGTTATACATATAAGTCATCGATAATCTCTGAGACTCATTTGCGTACCAGTCCGCCTTCAATAAATACTTTTCATCGTCGAAGTCTTTAGCTCTTGAGATAGTGTCACCCGGATCAAAACCATAAACTGATTGTGTTATTGCTGCGATTCTATCCAGATCTTCCTGTGAAACAGCGACTTCATTAACAGCTCCAGAACCTAAAGCGCCACGATTGTTGAGATCTGCTCCATTATACTTCTCATAGGCCCCATAAATGAATAATTTATCTTCTATCAATGCGCCACCAAGCTCAAATCCGAATCTCGTCTCCTCATAATCTTGAGAAGAGATATCATCTCCTTCTAATTTGTCACCTCTGAGGGCATCACTTCCATAATCCATGAAGACTGAACCAGATAACTTGTTCTCACCCATCTTCGTAACAGCATTTATGTTACAAGCAGAGAACCCACCGTAGGCGACATCCATCGGAGCGAGCTCAACTGCCACGCTGGCTATCGAGTCATACGGAAATGGCATCCTTTGAGTTGGATAACCGTTTGAGTTTAGTCCAAAACCATCGTTCAATTGGATACCATCCAAGGTTAAACTATTAAACCTCGGATTAGCACCATTGCATTGAACAGCGTCTATATCACCTCTGGATTGATCTACAAACAGGCGTGGATCCTGTTGAATCAAATCATTGAGATTACGATTTACTGATGGCGCATTACTTAAAGCATCTGCATCAAATATCGCGCTTGGTCCAATTGCAGTATTCACCAAAGCAGAGTTTACACCCAATACAACAATTTCCTCCACAGCACCAACTCGTTTATCCACCACAGCGATTTGACCAACAGCCAAATCAACGCCTCTCTCAACTATGGAGACTCCCGGTGCTGAAATACTCACGTCATAATTAGTCCCAGCTGGCAGATTTCTCACTACATAATTGCCCTCATTTGAAACAGAGACTTCTCTCACAAAACCCGTTTCAGGATTCACAACCTTAACAACTGCATTTGTTAGTGGACTTCCATCTGCATCAGAGATAGTGCCACGAATGCCTGCGGTAGTTTGCGACTCTGCAACGTTTGGCATAACGATAAAACTTATTGCCAAAACGCTTGCTGCACTAAACAGCCCTCGCTTGACTCGAAATAAATCAAACATAATTAAATTAACCCCCGTTGGTAAATAAAAGAATGCTTGCATGATGGCTAATAAAGGTTGCAATAAAATTACATGATTCGTATTTTTTAAATTTAAAATACAGATTGATCTATTACTAGTTCATTGAATTAAAAATAGCTTGTCAACATAAGAGTTTCTTACCACTTGGGTGCATAAGGTGTACCATAAAGAAAGGTGTGAATTTAAGGTAATAGTAATTATGGATGTACTTATTCCGTTGATTGGAATTTGTGTTTTACTTTTAGTCGGTGCGTTATCGTCCTCGAATTGGAGGTCAATAAGTTTCCGAACGGTTTGTTTGGCATTTCTGCTTCAAGTTTCTTTGGGTGGGTTAATGATTTATTTGCCCGCAGGAAGAGAGGCTTTGGCTCTTATCTCGTCTTTGATAAGTAATCTATTATCATTTTCAAAATCCGGTGCTAAATTTGTCTTTGGAGACTTGGGTGATGCAGACTTGGGATTTTTTTTCGCTTTTCAAGTTTTACCGATTGTCATCTTTTTTGCCTCGCTAATATCAGTCTTATATCACTTAAAGATTATGCAGTTTGTAATCAGGGTGTTGGGCGGATTTTTAGAGAGAGTATTGAAGACTAGCAAAGTCGAGTCAACTGCTGCTGCTGCGAATCTTTTTGTTGGGTTGACTGAGGCTCCTCTTACAATTAAGCCCTACATCCAAGCAATGACGAAATCTGAATTCTTTTCACTAATGACTGTTGGGCTCGCTACAGTTGCTGGTTCCGTTTTAGCTGGTTATGCAGCTTTAGGAATATCTCTGGATTACCTAGTCGCGGCAAGTTTCATGTCAGCACCAGGTGCTTTATTAATGGCAAAAATTATTGAGCCAGAGATCCATACAGGAGAAAAAGTACAGGATCTTCACATCAAAATCTCATATGAAAAACATCAAAATATCATTGAGGCAGCGGCTTCAGGTGCGATGCAAGGATTGAAACTTGCTTTGGCGATTGGTGCCATGCTAGTCGCATTTATTGGATTGATTGCGTTGATAAACGGAATGTTGATTGGTCTTGGAGATTTTTTGAGTATAGATAATCTCACTATAGATTTAATTTTGGGATATCTTTTCCAGCCGGTAGCATTTCTTCTTGGAGTTCCTTGGCAAGAAAGTGGGCTGGTTGGTGGGCTAATTGGTAAAAAAATCGTTTTTAATGAATTCGTAGCATTTATCAGTTTGTCAGATATACAAAATCAAATGAGTCAAAAAGCGTTAGTTATTTCAACCTTTGCATTGTGTGGGTTTGCGAACTTTGGTTCTATCGCAGTTTTACTTGGAGGCCTTGGAGTTTTAGTGCCGAAAAGACGTCCTGAAATTGCTAAATACGGAATAAAAGCTATGTATGCCGCTACATTGTCGAATCTTATGAGCGCGGCGATCGTGAGTGTATTCTTCTCATTACTATGAAAACTAAGAGATCAACCACCGGCAATTAACATCTCAATACTACTTGTTGATTAATCAACATCATTAATTTAAGCAGTGACAAGTAGGACAAGACAGTTCTCCATTTTTAAAATTATTTCCGAAGTTTTAAAGACCTTTTTTTTGGAGAAGTACAGCACACTTTCTCCAGCTCAACATGCGACCACCTGGGTTTTTGAAGTGTTCAATTTCGTTTAAATACCCTTTCCATTATACTCAAATGAGAAGCACACAGTGCTCTTAATATGTATACCTTGCCCTTAATTGTGCAATATCAAGACTCGATAATCCTATTTCCGTTTTTAAATATTTCTCAACGCTTCCGTAATCATCTTTAATCGCATCAAGGGCCGTCTTCAAGAATGGAACACCATCAGATGTTCTCAGTGGATTACCTTGTTTAGCAGGCGTGCCAGCTCCATAACTAAGCATGAGTTTTGCAAATGCGTTAGTTTTTGCCTTTTCAATATAATTAATATCGCCCGCTTCTATTGAGGGACGTCTCAGGTCAGTAGATAGGTTGTAGTCCTCGTAGATCAAATCTTCAGAGACACCCAGTAATTTCAGGAGAACTGCTGAAATGAAACCTGTTCGATCTTGACCTGCCGAACAATGGAGGATTACAGGTACTTGCTCGTTTAAAAGTGCGTCAAAATATAGTTTAATTTGTGGCACCAGAGTTTTATGCATCACTTGATAGTAATTGCCGGTATCCACTTTCTCATCATTAGCACTTGAATCTTCACTTGAGGAAGACATCAGATTCATGATGCTGTAATCATGAGAAACATAGTTGATTGACTTATCCTTGAGAACCCATCGATCTGGCTGCAATTCCCTCTCCTCATTACTTCTGAGATCGACGACAGTTTTAAATTTAAAATTCTCTAAGTAGTCAATATCTGATTCTGACTCGATAGCGTACATTGCGGCTGATCGAAATAATTCTCCTCTTATTACCCTTTTACCATCTATTGTAGGGTAGTCTCCGGCATCTCTAAAATTTGAGCCGTTCTCCAAAGGGAGTACTCTGCGATATGACATGTCTAAGTTGCTTAATTCTGCTGCAATAATCGACATAGTTGAGAGTAACCCTAGTAATAACACCATAAACTTTTTCAGAATCATGTGTCTTTTCCTCCAATCTGTGATATTTAATTCTTCTTAAAAACTCACACGTAACCCTAACAGATACCTAGGACCATAACTCTCAGATTGATTCACTGTCCCATTACCTGCGTATCTCACATCTGTTTCATCTGTCAGATTATTTGCATTGAAATAGATTGATGCATCACCAAATCCTGCAAAATCCGGTAGCTGATACTGTAGGTTCAAATCTAGCCTAGTTAACTCATCCCAATATTCGCTTGGATCTTCAATCGGTGAAATCCAGTCATCACGATATTGGTAATTGAGTCTCGCGGATAAACCATAATTTTCATAAATCAGAGACGTGTTATAAATAACATCTGAAGTACCTGGAAGTCCAAGTTTGCGGCCATCTAGTGTAGTAAATTCTGAATCCACAAAAGTTACGTTAGCAGAAATCCCCCATCCGTTGAGGTTAGGATGCAAATCCAAACCCTGTCCTATGAAATTGAATTCTAGACCATAGATCTTTCCGTCGGATCCGTTGACTGCTCCAGAGATCTCCCAGTTTTCTCCCTCCTGGCCCCCGTATATGTATCCATCTACCTCCTTGACATCTGAGTAGATTACATTGTCAATACTTTTTGTAAAAAACCCTGCCGCGAGGATACTTGATGGCGCAAAATAATACTCAAGTGTCAGATCAACGCCTGTGGCATCTTCAGATTTAAGTGAAGGGTTGCCGCCACTGACCGTCTTAGGAGTGGTAGTAGGATTAATTGATGCGGCGGCACGCCACTCAATATAAGTTGGCCTGTTCACCCCGGTTGAGACAGAGGCTCTTGCTTTTAGGTTCTCAGACAAGTTGTAATTTATATGCACACTTGGAAGAACATTAACAAAACTATCCTCGTAGTAAATTGGTTCCAAGGCACCCGTTTCATCATTTAAGAGTGAGCCTTCGGAAGAATACTCTGTTTCCTCTATTCTGACTCCATATACGACGTTTCCCCAATCATACTCGGTATCTATCATCGCATAAACTGCCATGATGTCTTCAACAATAGCGGTTACATCCTCCTCAGGAGCAGCGGGAGTAAGGTCTGCTCCAGCAGCCTCCCAGTCGCGTCTTATTGCAACGTTATCCCAATAGTTTGCATTAATACTATTTGTTGTGTTGGAGTACCAAGGCTCGTCTGTTAAGTAGCTACTCCAATCCAGACTGATACCCCCAAAAGCGCCTATAAATTCTGTTACCGCGAATACTTCTGCGTTAGCTCCTGCAACATCCCTGTGATTAAGCTCTCCACCAATAGATAAGGTCGAAGGTCTTCCGGTAATGCTCATGTCTTTCTCGAGATCAACCTTGAACTTGTCTGCTTCAACGTCCATTGGGAAATCGATTTTGAAGCCGTAGGTAGATAGTGGTCCGTATTCTATTTCATCTGGCGTCATTCCAGACATGGTGACAATCGGATCCAAAATATTGCTCACATCAGCTGAACCCAGAAAAATTTCAGGTGTCCCAGTCAGGAAATTTACGCCAGATTGATAAACAATCGGTAAAAAAGTATTGAATTCTGTTTTCGTAAAATTGTACTTAGCACTTACAGTCCACCCGTCCACTTCGGTCTCCATTCCCAGTGTGGTTGTGTCTGTAGAGTTGTTGTATTCTCCGTCTTCAAGCAATCTATCAACATACATAGGTTCATTCGAAAATACCGGACCGGTTGGTGCGCCGACAAAATTGAACACATAATGATTCCTTTGCTCATAGTCAATAAATTTAGAGTAAAGTTTCGACAAATAAATCCGGTTAGCATCATCGAACCTGAATTCTATATGGCCACCATATGCTTCATCCTCCCTCGTTAACTTGTAACTGCGCATATCGAGAACATTAACAACATAACTATCACCCGAAGGTTCAAGATCATATTCCCTGTTGTCGGTTATTTGATCACGACTATTCTTGGAGTAATAAGTCATCACTCCAATGTTTGAGTTAGAGAAGCTGGTTCTCAAGCCAAACTTATCCATATCGCCATTTCCAAGAGATTGCTCTCCCAGTCCAACATCGAGTTTTGTCGAAAAACCTTCGTTATCAAAAGGGTTAAATGTTCTTATATTAGTAAAACCTGCCGTTGCCTCACCTGGCATTGAGGGTAACACCGCCTTATTGACCTCAACTCTACTTGTAATCACAGATGGGAAGGAATCAAATCGAGGAATCCTTCCATTTTCAGCACCTGGTACGTCAATCCCGTCAAACCCAATCGCAGTGTAGCGAAAGGGCATTCCACGAAAATTTACGTAACGCGCTTGTCCTTGATCCCTCTCGATCGCCATCCCAGGAACTCTTCCTAGTGAGTCAGCAAGATTCTGATCAGGAAATCGCCCTATGGTATCTGCCGCTATTACCTCCATGACATTGCTTGCGTTCCGTTTTGCTTCAATAGCCGCAGTCTGTGAATCTAAAATGGGAGATGCAGTCACAACGACCTCCTCCACTTTCGATCCTGATTCCTCATCAGCAATCGCGAGTGAAGAAGCAGTCAATAATAAAGTCGATGTAACAAATAGAGATAATGGCGTTTTTGTAAATGTCATAGTAGAGACTCTTGAGTAGATTTGAGCCGATACACTACAAATACTATGTTACAGCCTGATATATTTTTCGTTTCAGAAATCTTAAAATAAGAGATCAACCACCGGCAATTAACATCTAAATACTACTTGTTGATTAATCAACATAATTACGCGATCAAATGCGTATAATATTGGCGTAAAATAATAGAGTAGAAGTGCGATAAGAACAGAGACGAAAAAACATAATACCTGTACATAACCTGTACATAATTATTTTTACATCTTTAAGTAACTGAAATAAAAGGAGTTTTAATTGTCTCAATATGTCTACACAATGAATCGAGTTGGCAAGGTCGTACCTCCTAAACGAGAAATCCTGAAAAATATTTCGTTATCATTTTTCCCTGGCGCGAAAATTGGTGTTTTAGGACTTAATGGATCAGGTAAGTCGACGCTATTAAAAATAATGGCTGGTCTGGATAAAGAGATTCAGGGCGAGGCTAGACCAATGCCAGGTATCAAAATTGGATATCTTGCACAGGAACCATTGCTCGATCCAGAAAAGGATGTCCGTGGTAATGTTGAGGACGGAATGAGAGAGGCTGTTGATGCATTAAAAGCACTCGACCAGGTTTATCTGGACTATGCTGAACCCGACGCTGACTTCGATGCTCTTGCTGCGAAACAAGGCGATTTGGAGGCTATTATTGAAGCTTGGGATGCTCACAATCTTGATCATGCTCTTGACGTAGCAGCGGATGCCCTTAGGCTTCCAGCTTGGGACGCAAATGTAAGCTCGCTCTCTGGAGGTGAGAAAAGGCGTGTCGCTCTTTGCAGACTTCTCCTATCGCGTCCAGATATGCTACTTTTAGATGAGCCAACTAACCACTTAGATGCAGAGTCTGTGTTTTGGCTGGAGAAGTTTCTTGAGGAATACTCCGGGACCGTAGTCGCTGTGACCCACGACAGGTACTTTTTAGATAACGTTGCCGGATGGATTTTAGAGCTCGATAGGGGACATGGTATCCCCTATGAGGGAAATTATTCCACCTGGTTGGAAGGAAAAAATCGGCGTCTGGAAACAGAATCAAAACAAGAAATTTCACGCCAAAAAGCTCTTAAACAGGAACTAGAGTGGGTAAGACAAAATCCAAAAGGTCGCCAAGCAAAGAATAAAGCAAGGATTGCGCGGTTCGATGAACTTAACTCCCAAGAATTTCAAGCTCGTAATGAGACCAATGAAATTTATATCGCTCCCGGAGAACGACTCGGCGACAAAGTAATTGTCCTAGATAAAGTTAATAAGGGCTATGGAAATGAGTTACTCATTGACAATCTTTCCCTATCTATACCGAAGGGTGCTGTAGTCGGAATCATCGGTGGTAATGGGGCCGGAAAATCAACATTATTTAGAATGATCGCTGGATCAGAGCAACCAGACAGTGGAAATATTACTCTTGGGGAGACCGTTAAAGTGGCTTTTGTGGAGCAAACTCGAGACTCTCTTGATGACAATCATACCGTTTGGGAAGCAATCTCTGGAGGGCATGACATCCTCAAAATTGGTGGCTATGAGGTGTCTTCCAGGGCTTACGCTGGTCGCTTTAATTTCCGCGGAACTGACCAACAGAAACGTGTGGGACAACTCTCTGGTGGGGAGCGAGGTCGGCTTCATCTTGCCAATACCCTTAAACAAGGAGCTAATGTTCTTCTTCTTGACGAACCATCAAATGATTTAGATATCGAAACCCTTCGAGCTCTTGAAGAGGCAGTGCTATCTTTCCCTGGATGCGTTTTAGTGATTTCGCATGATCGCTGGTTTCTTGACAGAATTGCAACACATACACTGGCTTATGAAGACAACGGAGAAGTTGTCTTCTTCGAAGGTAGTTACAGTGAATACCACGAGGACTTTGTGAAACGTAGTGGTGGCGATGCATCTCCCAAGAGAGTAAAGCACAAACGACTAAAGACCTAAGAAACCATTTTTGAAAGAGATAATTATGTCTAGTATTTGGCACCGCCGACCTGATCCCGCACTGATTCATAAAATGAGTCAGAAAACGATTGATGGTCATTTGGGTATCGAAATTATCGATGTAGGTGATGATTACATTATGGGCACCATGCCTGTGGATCAGCGAACCGTTCAGCCCTATGGAGTCGTTCATGGCGGTGCTAATGTTGTGCTAGCTGAATCCTTGGGAAGCATTGCTGGGGGTCATGTCATCGATATGACTAAGCAACTATGTTTTGGGCAAGAGGTCAGCGCTACTCATGTGCGCCCAGTATCATCTGGCTTGGTAATCGGCACCGCCCGTCCCATACACCTAGGAAAGCGCTCTCATGTATGGGAAATTCGTCTCACAAATGAGGAAGGAAAGCTCAGTTGCCTTGCCAAACTTACTTTAGCCATCGTCCCGAGGGAGGCATCTTAAATCTAGAGAACTATTTGTTTTTTATCTTTTGAAAATAGATTCATTTCAATAAAGAAGAATGCGACTAGCCAAAGGAAGGCGTCCCAAAAATCTAGAAAATCCCCTAAAAATCCCCAGTAAATAGCCGCTAGCAGCACAGTTGTATAAAGTAACAACTTAATCACTCTGCTCATCGTGAGCATAAACTCCGAAAATTTTTGCTTTCTTCTCAATCGAATATCCAACTCTAAAACAAGAACTATCAAGATCCATGCCATGGAATTAATAACATCTACCCAAGTCAGTCTTTGAATAGCAATCCACTGCTCAGCAGAACCAATAATTGACTGTCCGTCTAACGTGAAAAGATCCTGACCTTTCAATAAAGCACAATTTTCATAAGATAGCGGCGGATACTCATCTAGATTATCTATCACGGAAAAGTTTTGGCCTATCAAGGTGCAAGCATCATTAACTAAGAAAGGCGAAACGCCATTAATCAGTAACATTTTTGTAACGTAACCGTAAAAGGAATACAGAATAAATCCATAGCAGAAAATCCGAACTGCAAAAAATAATAATTTAATTCTCGATTTCGACAGTGTATGGATCGAAAAAATAGATGTGGTAAGTTCGAAAATAATTAACAGAAATACCCACGCAGCAGTATCTATAGTAGCCGCAAAGCCCTGAATAATATCATCCACACCAATACCCTGGCTAAATGTTTGCTGAGTTGCCAGGGACTCCTCTTGAAAGAATAAAAATATGTTGAGTGTCAGGGATACATACACCGCATATTTGAATATTTTATAAAGTGTCTGCATTGATATCGATGAATGTGTATGCATGTGTGCCTTTGAAACTAAACTTTAGTAGGGGCTATTATCAGTCATTTATGTCAACAGATATATTGATTTTCATATGATTAGTGAAAAGCAGTAGCCAAAATTAAATTTACGGCACAGAAATTGCTGCAGTGATTGTAGAGGCAAATAACATCGTTTTCTTTTTGTTTATGACTAAAAATGGTGCGCTTTTCTATATCTTATAATAATTAATGCACTAATTTGGTGCTATGACTTAGGGGAAAAATATGTCGGTTATATCTCCGCGCAAAATCTGTGTTGCGCTTTCAACTCTTCTTTTATTACTACCAATCCAAGCTTTTGCTGAGGAACTAAATGGTGCGAATACATCTTGGATCCTAACATCCACCGCACTAGTTTTATTTATGACAATTCCAGGATTATCACTTTTCTATGGTGGTCTAGTTCGGTCAAAAAATGCCTTATCGGTTTTGATGCAGTGCTTCTCTATCACGTGCCTTGCATCAATTATTTGGTTCGCATTTGGTTACAGTTTGGCATTTGGCAATGGCGGTTCACTTAACAGCTACATTGGGGATCTCAGCAATTTCTTTATGGGTAATATTACTGAGGAGAGTATGGCAGGAGACATCCCAGAATCGGTTTTTGCCCTGTTCCAGATGACCTTTGCAATAATTACCCCTGCACTAATTGTTGGAGCATTCGCAGAGAGGATGAGATTGAGCGCTATGCTGCTCTTTAGCGCGTTGTTGCTCAGAGTTGTTTATGCCCCAATAACGCATTGGGTATGGGGAGGAGGCTGGCTTGGAGAAATGGGATTATTAGATTTTGCTGGCGGCACAGTCGTTCATATTACCGCAGGGGTAGGAGCGCTTGTTGCTGCTCTAGTATTAGGAAATCGTAAGGGATTCCCTCAGCAGGCCATGCCTCCACATAATCTCACCATGACAGTCACAGGTGCAGGTATGCTTTGGGTGGGCTGGTTTGGCTTTAATGGCGGCTCAGCACTTGCCGCAAATGGAGACGCAGGTATGGCAATGCTAGTGACGCATATCTCTGCAGCGTCTGGATCCTTGGCATGGATGATGATGGAATGGACAAAGCATGGAAAACCTTCAGTTCTTGGAATTGTAACTGGCATGGTAGCCGGTCTTGGCACGATAACTCCCGCCTCAGGATTTGTTGGTCCAGCAGGAGCTTTAGTGATTGGATTGAGTGCAGGTGTAATATGTTACTACGCAACACAAGCAATCAAGCAACGATTTCATATCGATGACTCTCTAGATGTATTCCCTGTCCATGGAGTAGGGGGAATGCTGGGGACACTTTTAGCTGGTATCTTTGCTTCAGACCAATTAGGTGTATTCAGTGGTCAGGGTTATAACGAGGGGATGAATATGGCCAGTCAGGTCTCAGTTCAAATCACCGGAATAATCGCCACCTTTGCCTACACAGCTGTTATTACCTACCTACTCTTGAAACTCATCGATAACCTGCTAGTATTGCGGATAGATGAAGAAGATGAGATCCGAGGTTTGGATCTTGTTGAGCACGATGAGAGGGGGTACGACCTATAATAACAAGGGTTTTAGAGTCATCTGATCAAATATAGACTGCACCAAAAAATAATAAGTAGTCATTTAAGATCGCAAGCCGCTAATTTTTTTAGCGGCTTTTTTATATCTGTGAAGATTGATCCTGTCGATATCTCTCTAGGAACTGGCAAACATAATCAGCTCCATCGAGAATACGGTTAGATTGTCTTTGCATAAGATCTGGGGGAATGAGGTACATGTGGCCCTGCCTCACTGCGTTTATACTGGGCCAGCGACTCCACTTTTGCCGCCAAGATTTTACCCTGGCTTCGCTACCACTAGATAAAATTACCTCCGGGTTAGCAGCAATGATTGACTCAATATTTACTTGAGGAACTAACGGTGAGGCATTTAGAAAAACGTTTTCTCCACCACATAATTCAATGACATCGCTAACAAGATGCTTTCCGTTAAGAGTCATGATTGGATCATCCCATATCTGATAAAAGGATTTGACTTTGGTTTTTCCTAAATAATTCGATCGGAGTTCGTCCAACCGTTCAGAAAAAAGCCTAGCGGCTTCCTTACTTTTTTTAGTGCTTCCTGTTAACTGGCCCAATTTTTGGTACAGCACAGGAATCTGATCCATTGTCGATATTTCTAAAACAAAAACTGGTAAACCCAAATGTCTCAGGCGTTCAATAATATCTACGCCATTTCCAGAGTACCAGGCAACAACCAAGTCAGGCTGCAGAGAAATTATTAGCTCATAATTAGCAATCGAATGATTATTCACTCGCATAATGCTTTGCGCTGCTGATGGATAATTACTGTACTCATCAGCTCCAACAATACTGCTCCCAGCACCTATATGGAAAAGTATTTCGGTAATATTTGGAGCAAGACTAATAATTCTTTTTGCTGGTTTAGATAAAACAATTTTATTATTTAGATCATCTGTTACTTCAATGAGAGCAAAGCATGAGAACGAGAAAACCAAGCTACTCATAAAAATCCAAATTCTAAAAATAGATATCCTAAAATACATCAACTGAATACCAGAGGTTTGTTGGTAATAGGATGTTTTATAATATGGGGAGTTATACCAAAAACAGCGGATATAAGTTCTCTGGTGAGAACTTTATCAGGAGACCCTTTTTCAATAATGCTTCCCTTGTCAAAGACAATAATATTGTCCGCACAGCGCGCCGCTAAGTTTAGATCATGTATAACCATGACAATACCAACACCACGCTTAGCCATGTCAGAAACAATTTTTAAAGTTAGTATTTGATGAGACAAATCTAACGCAGAGGTTGGTTCATCGAGAACCAAAAACTGGTTTTTCTCCCCATCTGGCTCCCAAATTTGAGCCAAAACTCTCGCCAACTGAACTCGCTGCTTTTCCCCACCTGACATTTGAGTAAAAAACCGACTTTCTAAATAGCTCGCATCCACTAGGCTCAATGCCTCTTTGACAATTAAGCCATCTCTTACCTGTCCCGAACGATGTGGTATGCGCCCAAGAGCGACAACCTCAGAGGCATTGAATGGAAAGTTTAATGAGCTATGTTGCGGCAAAACACTTAATACTTTTGCTCTGTCTTCCAAGTTCCATTCTGAGAGAATTTTGTCATTTAGAGTAACTTCACCGGAGGTGGGCGGTATCTCTCCACTTAGTACTTTTATAAAACTTGATTTACCTGCGCCATTGGGCCCAACAATAGCTGTAATTTGAGCAGCATCTATGGTCACATTGACGCCACGGAGAATATTAAACCCTGACATATGCAAAGAAAGATTATCTACTTTGAATGCCATGAGCTAAAGCTCTCTTCGCTTCTGAACTAACAGCATAATAAAGAATGGAGCGCCGAGTATAGCAGTCAAGATTCCGGTAGGTAGCTCAGTCGGAGCTATGATAATCCGAGCAATAGTATCTGCCAATAGCAGCAAAACGCCGCCAGCCAGAGCTGACACTGGCAATAACCAGCGATGGTCAGGCCCAATCAGTAAGCGAACAATATGGGGAACAATTAACCCGACAAAGCCAATCATTCCGCCAATAGCCACTGCCGTGCCAATACCCAAGGTAGTTAGAAGAATAAGTTTTCTCTTAACCTGCTGCACATCTATACCCAAATGTCTTGCCTCTGACTCCCCAAGAAGAAGTGCATTGAGTGATTTACTTTCCCTCGGGAAAAGACTCAGGACGAGGATAGCTACAACAGCTAAAACTAAGACTCTTTGCCAATTAGCAGTACTTAGGTTGCCCATTTGCCAAATACTAATTTGTCTGAGCATTTCATTATCAGCATAGTAGCTGAGAAGGCCGCTTACAGCGCCTGCTAAAGCGCTAACAGCTATTCCTGCAAGCAACATCGTAGTAACTGATGTCCCAAGAGCCGAGGTTGATAAGCGGTAGACCAGCATGGTTACAAGAAAACTCCCTATAAAGGCTCCACCAGCCACCAGTGACAATCCCAAAGCAGTGTTGCTTTGTAGCCATGCACCAGCTAAGACAATAACGGCGCTAGCCCCCACGGAAGCTCCACTGGAGACTCCAATAAGAGATGGCGCCGCTAATGGGTTTCTAAACAAGCCCTGCATAACAGCGCCACTTATTGCAAGAATAGCTCCAATTAAAATCGCCAAACAGATACGAGGCAATCTGATGTCTAATAAAATAGTTTTGACTTGTTGAGACACGGTATCCTTATCAGAGGACTGAAACACTTCAAAGCCGAGGTCAATAATAGTTTCGATTGGTATATCAACAGCACCAGAGTTAAGCCCAAACATCACTGCGAAAGGCAAAGAGGCCAAGAGCAACAGGCATAGCGCTTGTGCGGAGATTATTCTCAATTAAAAATCCACACCTTTTCGTGCCATGATGCCTGAATGATAAGCATGCTTTATGTCTTTGACCTCAGAAACAGTATCAGCAATCTCTCTCACCCTACTTCCCCCACCCCTTCCTGTGAGAACAACACTTTGACTAGGCGGCCTATTCTCAATAGCACTAATCACTTTATCCTCTTCCAAATATTTAAAGCTCAACATATAGGTAATTTCATCTAACACTACCAAGTGATATCGTTCATCTTTTAACATCGGCTCTACAACGGCCCATGTTTTCTCAGCGGCGGCAATATCAGCAGATCGGTCCTGTGTATCCCAAGTAAAGCCTGTGCCCATTTGATAAAAATCAACTTCTGGCAACTTGTTTCTCAAATAAAGCTCTTCTCCAGACAATTGCTCTCCCTTTATAAACTGCACTACCCCCACCCGGTACCCATAACCCAGCGCCCGCAGAACCATACCAAATGCCGAACTTGTCTTACCTTTACCATCACCTGTCAAAAGTATAACAACGCCCTGATCTTGAGTAGCAGCAGCAATTTTGGCATCAATATTATCTTTCTGCTTTTGCATCTTCTTCTTGTGTCGCTGTTCAACTTTAGAATTTTGATCTGTCATTCATAATTCCTTAACTCGTTAATTTGATTGCCACAGGAAGATTGCTAGGCAATTTGTGAATAAGGGGATGGATTGCATTTGCCATAATCTCTAGCGCATCCACTAAACGTGGCCCAGGACGACTAAAATATGCATTGCCATCAACCAGAAAAATCTTGCTACCTACCTGATCTCGCAGTACCGAGAATTCCTGAGAGCTAAAAAAATCCTCAACATCTTGCATGGAGCGCTCCACATTAAAACCGCACAGCGCAATAAAGATAATATCGGGCCTTGCCTGAATAAGATCGTTCCAACTCCGCCTTTGAGATGGTTCTTTATTATTACCAAAGCAAGCAATACCACCTGCCAACTCTATAATTTCAGGGCTCCAGTGTCCGCCATCAAAGATCGGATCAAGCCAATCTAAAAGAGCTACTCGCGGTTTATCACTAAGATTTATCACGCTAGATTTATTATTAACCTGACTAATTCTATAACGTAACTCTCTCAAGTAGATCTGTCCTTGCTTTACACAATCCGCCGCTTCTGCAAGGAGTTCGACAGTATCTAAAACATCAGTCAAACAGTTAGGTTCGAGATTAATAACGTCAGGATTATTAGGGAGACCTTCCACAGCTCGCGCAACATCATTGCCTGAAACGGCGCAGACATCACATAATGCCTGCGTCACTATAAGATCAGGTCGAAGTGAAGTTAAGACATCGATATTCAGGTCATATAGAGCCTGGTCACTCTTTAACTGTTCTGTTACTAGATGATCAATACTGCCACTATCCAGCCCCTCAGGGATCCTAGAACTCGTTAAAACAGGCAGTCCAATGACTGAGTTTGGATAGTCACATTCGTGTGAAACCCCAACCAGTTGTTGCCGCAATCCCAAGCCACAAACAAGCTCAGTAGCACTTGGCAGTAAAGATACGATCCTCACTCAACATCTCCGATTAATAGCTATGGAATATACCCCGCAATTAATGCGAGGTATATTTTAATTCCTTCTTTACTAACCGCGATATTCATAATCGCTTGTCCAATGGATTAAATCCTACAATTGATAGCGTAATCCTACACTAGTGCCAAAACCAAGCGTTTGGTAGCCGTATACTTCCTCATAGTTCTCATCAAGAGCATTCTCAAGCTTAAGATACATATCAAGCTTCTCATTAGCTTGATAGTTAAGATTCAGATTGAGTAACGTGTGACTATCAAGCTTCACCACTTGAGATGGCTCAGGGAACGGCGGGAAATAAACATCAGTTTGCTCACCAGTGAACTGAAGATTTGTATTCAGTTGAAGCGTATCAGACATTTGCCAACCTAGACTCAAGCTACCAGAATGTCTCGGCCTTCTCACCTCTCTCACATTGCTACCATCTTTTGAATCAATGTAGGTGTAAGAGCCAGAAAAAGTCATAGAGTCAGAGAAGTTACCATCAAGACTAACCTCTGCCCCTTTCCTCGCACTTTTACCATACATATTTCCAGATGTATAAGCATAAGTTGCAGGATCGTATACAAAGCCATCAATTTCATTTTCTAGCTCTGCATCAAATGCTGTAACTGAAAGTACCAGCTCTTCCTGCATAATCTGCCGATCAAATCCGACTTCCCAACTCTTGGACTCTTCAGGAACCAAATTTGGATTACCAATAAAATTAGTGTAAAAGCCAAATCTTTCTGTAAATGTTGGGTTTTTAATAGCTGTACCAAGTGCTCCTCTAATGCGCGTATCGCTTGAAAGCTGATAAACCGCCTCACCTCTGTAGGTATTGGCTCCGTCAAATTCTGAATTGTCATCGCGACGCCCACTAAGAGCTAACGTCAACTGAGACGTAACATCTGCCCTATACTCAACAGCCAAACTATCATTGTTTCGCTCGCGATCTTGGTTAGGGTCATAAATACCCCAGGAAATAGCACCCCGCTGCATCCACTCCTCTTCTTCTCTCTCAGCCAAAAACGAAAGAGTTTGAGCGCCACTATTAAAACTTCTGGACCCAGTAAATTGATATTGATCTTTAGTAGAAGCTGTCACGTTACCTTTTACACCGTCTGCGAATGCCGTGTTATCGTTTTCCGCTCTTGAAATTAACAATTTATGCTGCCACAAGCCATCAGCAGAGGAATAATCTACCTGCAGACCCATTGTGCTATTTTCAAACTCAGACTCTCTATCCTGATCTTCAACAAAACCATCAAAGTCATTATCAGCGTCGAACTGATTCATGCCATCAGACGTTCGTGCAGAAAACGATAATTTGATTTGGTCATTTACCTTCAAACCTGACTTTAAATTCAAAGTAGTATTTTCGTAGCCATCTTTTTCATTTCCCGACCGAGCAATATTAGCCCCATCAGACTCCACATAACTCACTCCAAACCGGATATCGAAATCATCCTGCCGATGACTCACATTAAACCCACTGTGATTGGTAGATCTGCTTCCAGCATCCAAAAAGGCACTAAAACCAGATTTTTCTGCGCTTCGGGTGATAATATTGACGACTCCCGCAACCGCATCACTCCCTCGCAAAGAGCTTTGAGGACCGCGAATAATCTCAATACGCTCTATGTCTGATGCGGTTAATGTTCCCCAACTAAATTCATCGCTCTGAGATGGGTCATTCGCCTCGACTCCATCGATGGTAACCATCAAATGATTGGCCTCTGATCCACGAACACGGATTTGAGTTTGAGAGCCCAGAACGCCCACCTGACTCACAGAAAACCCAGGTACATCACGCAAAATACTGCTGAGACTCAACGCTGCACGATTTTCCAATTGCTCTCTGCTAATAATCGTCACAGAGTTAGCAGACTTTGATGCCAGCAGTGGCGCAAGTGACGCGGTTACTAAAATTTCTTCAATTTCTGTTGTTTGTGATGTTGCTGACATACTAAGTAAACAGGCCGTCAACGTAACCCCTTTCCTAGAGATTGATTGTATTTTCATTATAAAGATCTCTTACACCCTCACCCGAGTGAATTGATTGAAGTAATCGAGGGGCAAGAAATACGCAGAGCAACGAAAGCCGTCAGTCAGCACAAAACCGCACCCCGCAGTTTGTCTGCATAGCGACAGGCCGGTCTCCGGACTCATAAGTGAGCTTTGCTCTATTTGGCCACCTTCCCATGCTAAGCACAGTGGTACCACGACCAAATATTCTTATTTACCGTTGCGGGGGCAGTATCGGAATTGCTGCAATTGTCACTCAGCGCACCGATTTCCCGTTTAACTATCAGCCGAACATTACCAGCTTCTAGAACCCATTGCCAAAGCAAGAGCACGTAATCTAACCTTGCCATTAGAGTAAGTCAAACAACTTTCAAGGGTTGCTTAGAATTATCTGATACTTATTGAGAATGCCACTTTAAAATTATAAAAGGAGGCTATGATGTGAATTTTGTACGGCACCTAAAACAGTAAAAAATTTAGTTAGATAGCGCATCCAGAGCTTCAGTAATCTTCTTTACGGGGAATATAGTCATCCCTTTAATGGGTTGTTTTGGCATATTGCCAGCTGGAATAATAGCGCGACTAAATCCATGTTTTGCTGCCTCTCTCAAGCGCTCTTGGCCATTGGCTACTGGTCTAATTTCTCCAGCCAAACCAACCTCGCCGAAGACCACTAAATCTTTAGGTAGAGGACGATCTCTAAAGCTGGATATTACCGACAGGATAAGTGCCAAATCAGCGCTGGTCTCGAGAACTTTAACGCCACCAACAACATTCACAAAAACGTCCTGATCCCCCACCATAATTCCGCCATGCCGATGTAAAACAGCTAAAAGCATTGATAATCTGTTGTGCTCCAAACCGACGGTGACTCTTCTTGGATTACCCAGGTGGCTATCATCAACTAGCGCTTGTAACTCAACTAATAGTGGGCGCGTACCCTCCCAGATCACCATAACCACACTGCCAGAGGAAACCTCTTCTCCGCGCTGCAGAAATATAGCCGAAGGATTTGGGACCTCCCGCAATCCCTTATCCGTCATAGCAAAAACACCAAGTTCATTAACAGCACCAAAACGATTCTTAGTGCTTCGCAATGTTCTAAAATGGCTATCGCTTGATCCCTCGAGCATCAGGGAGCAATCAATCATGTGCTCCAAAACCTTTGGACCAGCCAAAGACCCATCTTTAGTCACATGGCCCACCATAATCAATACAGTACCTGTTTGCTTTGCAAATCTCACGAGCATCGCCGCACTCTCTCTTACTTGAGAAACACTGCCAGGCGCTGAAGATACCTCGTCAATATGCATGACTTGAATAGAGTCAATAACTAGAATTTTTGGTTTCTTTTTTTCGGCTATGGAACAAACCGTCTCGACCGAAGTCTCTGCCATAATCTCCAATTTCTGATTAGGGAGACCCAAACGGTTTGCTCGCATAGCTACCTGCTGGGGCGACTCCTCTCCCGTCACATAGAGTGCTGGATTGCTATCCGACATAGCACACAGCGTTTGCAGCAACACAGTGCTTTTACCAGCCCCAGGTTCACCACCTAAAAGTACACATGATCCGGGGACAAATCCACCGCCCAAGACTAAATCAAACTCGCCTGTGCCTGAAGTAATCCTGGGTATTTCATCAAGCTCAATATTAGCTAGGGTCTTTACAGCACTATCAACATCACCAGCAAAACCTGGCCTCAAAATTGTACCCCGAGAAGCATTACCCAAGCGTACTTCTGAGAGAGAATTCCAAGCATTGCATTCGGAACATTGGCCCTGCCATTTCCTGTAATCAGCACCACAATTATTACAGACAAAAGCTACCTTCGTTTTAGTTGCCACGTGACTCATTAACCTATATTTTTATACTTTTAAATTACTGGTTTTTTATACAGTATAAGGTATTTTTAACCGGTTTGTCAGTTAAAAACGATATTTTTCTCAAGGTCATCAATGGAATTCTGATCAAACCCCCAATCGGACAGAACCGCCTTAGTATCAGCTCCCTCAGCTGGCGGAGCAGATGGTATATCACAACTCGTTCGACTGAATTTAGGCGCTGGTGCCGGCTGGCTTTGCCCATTGATCTTAATGTAAGTATTTCTTGCTTTATTATGAGGGTGCTCGACTGCCTCAGTAAAATCAATGATGCCCATAACACATGCATCAGTGCCTTCGAAAATTTCGACCCACTGATCGCGCGTTTTAGTTTTGAATGTTGCCTCAAGAGCTAAACGCATCTCCGGCCACCTTTCAAAATTATTTTGATCCTCAATAAATTCTTTAGAAAGGCCCAACAGAGTAATTAGTTGTGCAAAAAATTTAGACTCTATGGCGCCAACGGAGACATGCTTACCATCAGCAGTTTCATATGGACGATAATAAGGAGCGCCTCCATCGAGCAGATTACTCTCTCTTACATTACGCCATAATCCTGCCTTACTAAACGTGTACAACATGCTCATTAGATGGGCAGACCCATCAGTAATGGCACTATCAATCACTTGGCCTTTGCCAGAGACCTTTACTTCGAGTAATGCCGAGAGAATACCAATGACCAAGAACATACTCCCTCCGGCATAGTCTCCCACCAAATTCAACGGGAGAATTGGCTGGCTTTTAGTACCAATTGCTGCGGCAGCTCCCGTTATGGAAATGTAGTTGTAGTCATGGCCTGCTGAGTTAGCCAATGGCCCTGTTTGACCCCACCCGGTCATTCGACCATAGACTATTGCAGGATTTCTCTTTAAGCATATATCTGGTCCAAAGCCCAGACGTTCAGCAACACCAGGACGATTTCCTTCAAAAATTACATCAGCCTTCTCTACTAGTTTGAGCAGCGTTTCAATTCCCATTGGATTTTTTAAATCTAACGCAATACTTCTTTTCCCGCGTGAATTAACGTCACTATTGGAGGGCGGAGCAATGGAATTTGGCCTAGATGCCCTCTCAACTACTATGACTTCTGCACCAAGATCAGCCAAAATTTGCCCTCCATATGGTCCTGGCCCAATACCTTTCATTTCAATAACTTTAATTCCTGCCAGTGGCCCCATTGACTTACCCTCATGTATCTTAAATAAAAGAGCTAAATACCGATTTAAATTGCTGACCACAATACTAACATCAGTCTGATCGATGTTATCTTTTAAATGATAAGTCTAGGTAAATCTATCTTTATCTCGTTCATCCTCTAGGTTTCTGATAGAGTATTAGTATGTCAGTAATCCCAGAAAAACCATTAGTCATCTCTCCAACTCTTGCTTCCACAATTGGTCTTGAGGAGGCAATATTATTGCACTTACTTCAAGAGTGTGTGTCACATAGCACAGCGGTAAGTAGTAATGGCTATGACTGGACCACTGTATCTTCTCAGAGGATACTGTCTCTTACTCCATTTTGGGAGGAAGAAGATATTAGACGATATTCATCAAGCCTACATGAGAAGGGGCTGCTTTTAATAGGCGGTGGTCCTTTTTCTTCAAACCAAGATTTTCGCTTCGCTTTCAACGAAAAAACTAAAATTGAGCCGAGAAGTTTAGCCAACCAGAATGCTTTTAGTAAAACTGTCTCTACTACAAAGCCAAACTCTGCAAAAACAATTGGCGTGAATTGGCAGCCTAGTCAAGATGCCCTCAGGCAGTTATCTCAACTTGGTGTTACTAAAGAATTCGCACTTCAACAAATTCCTCAGTTTGTGGCTTACTGGAACGAGCGAAATGTTCCTCGTCACAGTTGGGAATCAAAATTTATTAAGGAAGTTTGGCGTCAATGGCAGCAGGAGGAGACGCTAAATAATCGGAGACGTAAAGAGATCTCTGTCACAGATCAGTGGCAACCATCTAGTGATGCATTAGATATACTTACAATAAAAGGTGGTATTAATAAAAACTTTGTGGAAGATGCCATCCCAGAATTTATCCTGTATTGGCGAGATCGAGGTGACGTTTCAAGTACATGGGATTCGAAATTTATTCATCACGTTAGACGCCAGTGGCAGTTTTTCACTGGAATAATGGACCAAGATACCATGCCTAAAATCATTAATGCTCAGTGGAGGCCAAAAGAAGCGGTATACGACGTTTTGCAGATGGCCAATATTGGTCGTCCTTTTGCTGAAAAAACCCTTCCAGAATTTATTCTATATTGGCAAGAGAATGGTTCAGCTCAGTGCTCTTGGAGCACCAAATTCTTGCAATATGTAAAACGCCAGTGGGCATATCAAAGTAAACTAGTCATGGAAAATTCAAATGGCAAACAGCAAAGACATTCAAAAGGTCGCATCAGAGATCGCAGCATCATCGAAAAGCTCTCCGACCGCAGCTGGGCATCATAAAGAGCCCAAAACATCGCCTGAAATGATAGATGCTATTAACCAGACTTTTGCTCTGTTTCAGGTCAATTATCACAATCAATACTATAGCGCCTTCGGTGATACAACAAATTCTGAAGATTTAGCAAAGAATCTTTGGTGTAAGAAGTTAAAGCATTTTTCTCCACTCACAATTTGTAATGCGGCGGAAAAGATAATTGCTGAGAGCGACTATTTACCAACACTAAACAAAATGCTTAATGCTTGCCGTCACGTAGGAATGCCTCCTAATATCCCCACAATCAGGAAGGCCTATCAGGAGGCGTGTAACTTGCCTAGCCCTAAAACTGAACAGCACTGGTCTCATCCAATAGTTTATCTTGCTGGAAGAGATGTAAGTTGGCACCTCTTAGCAAATGAAACAGAGTCTAAGGTGCTGCCTATTTTTAGTGATATTTATCAACAGTATTGTGATCGAATTCTAATGGGGGAGAAGTTTGCAGTTGAAGCTTCAAATGAGACACCTGAACTTGAAGCCCTTCCAGCATCTAAGAAACACAATCAACAGCAGATTCAGCATTTAAAAGAGCTACTGAACTAGTTATATATGGCACTGCAACCACTAATTCATAACTCCACTGCCCGTCGCATGGCTAAGACCATTTTAAATGGTTTTAGAAGCTATTTTGCAGACTATTTGAATTCAACACTTACTGCGAAAGCTCGTTTTGAGAAGGCTGACTGGCGAGGAGTCAGAGATGCCAATGTCGATAGACTTGAACTCTATAAAGATAAAGTTGCTCAAACCGTAAAATATCTTGGAATTGTGACCAACAAAGATCTTGAGAGTTTACTACTTTGGCGTGAAGCTAAAAAAGCGTATACCCAATTAGTTTTTAATTTCCCCAACTTTGAAATTGCTGAGACATTTTTCAATTCTGTTTTCAGTGATATTCATGATCATGACAAGATCAGTGACGATATTGTTTATGTTATTTCATCTCAGCTAATTGAGGCTCCAGAGGCTGAGTACAGTATCTATGTGCGCTATGAGGGAGAAAATTTTCGTGATACTTTTAAGCGTATCTTGGAGGAGGCTGAGTTTTCCTTACCCATGGAAGATCTGTCGCTGGACTTAGATTGTGTAATGGAAGTGTTTAATAAAGAAATTGCGCCTCAAATTAAAAGCTCCCCAAAAGATGTTAAGTTTGATCTTTTAGAGTCTACCTTTTACCGCAGTAAGGCAGCCTATATGGTCGGCAGAGTTGTTGATAAAGACCAAACATTTCCGATGGCTTTAGTTATTCTAAATACAGAGGATGGCGGACTCTATGTCGACACTGCGCTATTTAATGGAGATGAACTGAGTGTGGTTTTCAGCTTTACCAGGAACCACTTCATGGTAGATGCTCCACTTCCTTATCAATATGCGCACTTTTTAAAAAACTTGATGCCCAATAAGTTAGATTATGAAATTTATAATTCACTTGGATTTCCTAAGCATGCAAAAACTGAATTTTATAGGCAACTAGTAGGCCATCTTGATAACTCTGATGATCAATTCATCGTTGCACCTGGAATAAAAGGTATGGTGATGTCTGTTTTCACCCTGCCGTCATACAATATTGTTTTTAAAATTATCAAAGATAAATTTGCTCCGCCTAAAGAAGTCACGCATGAAATTGTTAGAGAAAAATATCGCTTGGTGTCTCGTTATGATCGCATTGGTCGTATGGCTGATACTCAAGAGTTTGATAATCTGATCTTTCCATTAGACAGATTCTCGGATGATTTACTGCAAGAGTTACTCAGGGTAGCACCCTCTCAAGTAGAAATTCGAGATGAAGGTATCCTAATCCGACATCTCTATACCGAACGCTATATGACGCCTCTAAATATATTTTTAGAGCGCGCTGATGACTCAGAAATTAGAAATGCAATGGAGGAATACGGGAACTGTATCAAGCAACTTGCTGCTGCAAATATATTTCCAGGAGATATGCCTCTAAAAAACTTTGGTGTAACTCGTCATGGCCGAGTGGTGTTCTATGACTACGATGAAATTGCAACCCTCACTGATTGCAATTTTCGTCATATTCCTCAACCAAGAACCGAACAGGAAGAAATGCAGTCTGGCACTTGGTATACCGTTGGCCCTGACGATATCTTTCCTGAGGAATTCAGATTATTTTTCTCGGGTAATATAAAGGCTAGAAAAATGTTCGAAGAAATACATAGCGAACTCTACGATGTTGATTTCTGGACTGGTTTGCAAACGCAAATACGCGATGGCTTTGTGGTAGATGTTTTTCCCTATCGAAGAATCAAGCGATTTAATCGAGGAAAAATTTCTCAACTTGAAGTTTTTGCAGACTAGCGATATGCAATAATTTCAACTCTTGTTTGCGCCTGAACAACAAAATTATCTGCGTTTATAGCGATCAGCATCCAATTAGTATCCAACATGTCGCCCGCTTTATAACTACTATCTCCAATAAATAATCTGTTAGAGGATGAGGCTTGCTTGATAAACATATGCCCAGCTATAACAAAGTCAGGCTCCAAAACTACTTGATTAGCCTCCACTTCAATTTCAACTGGAGGTTCAGACGATCGTTCAGCTTCCACTTGAATTTTCTCAGTTGTTTTTTGTTTATCGATACTCAAATCCAAACTTAAGTCATCAGTTGTTTTATCCTGCGAATGGAATAATCTAAACCCTCCAGTGCTATAGAAAGCAAATAACAAACAAGTGGCAATAATTACCAAAACAACCATAGCTTTAGAAGCTGATTTTTTTGTTTTAATTGGTTGATAGGGGTCCCATGCAGCACTAGTAAAATCGTCCAGTCTCTGGGGATCATCGCGGAGCCTATCTCGCTCAGCTTTCTTTAGGGCATCAAGAATATAGGACATTTAGCTACCATTGATTCCTAAAGTAGGGATATTTTGATCTGTAATCTGATTTAAACGCATAAGAGTCTGACGGCCCACAATACCATCGGAAAGAATATTCTGTTGATTTTGGAACTGCATAATTTGTGCTTGTACCTCCGCCGTATACCGTCCCCCTGTAATCAATCGGCTCTCACTAACATTAACCAAACTGAGCTTATCTTGTAACCAAATAATAGCGGCTTGATTAACATCATCTACTTGAAGAATTTCGAATGCGGGCGGCGGCCTCCAAAGATAAACAAAGCTACCTGACCACAAATTGGTGAATGTTTCATAATCAAAGTTCTGAACTTCACCATTAACAATCAGGCTGACTATGCCTTTTTCGATCCCTATTACAAGCCGACTTCTCGAAATTCCAACATCTGTTTTGATAAGAGCTAATCCTGGACGATCGATAGTGACTAAGTTATTTATTGTCCCATCGCCAATACGCTCGACTCTCAATCCTGAATCTAGAGCAAACGCCGAGAACTCATCAAAAGTATAGATTTCAGATGATCTTAGACCCCACAATTCTAAAAGGCTATCAAAAGGCTTAAGTAGTTTCACTTCCTTTATATCGCTGGTAACTAATAAATTACCAGAGTTGCCTTCAGCATCAATCTGAATAGGATTAAATTGCTCAATAATAGTGTTATTTGGGATCGACTCGACGGGGCCCTGACTATCTCTCAAAATGACATCTTTGGTGGAATTTTCGATTTCGGATTTAGAAAAATATAAATTTATATGATCTGAGAAAGGATGTTTTAGCGACGTAATGGTGAAGATCGCAGCAACTAAAAAGCCTATTAAGAGCAAGATCAAAATACGCTTTCTATTAGATGGAGAAGTTTCTAAACCCTCCAGAATCTCAATCGCAGCATCCCTGACTAGGCTTGCTGATATAGATTTTAAACCTAGGGAATACGCTGCTAATAGAGCTTGATGACAAATCAAATTGATCAGCCTAGGTACTCCCTTTGTTAATCTATAAATGATATTGATACTTTTAGCATCAAACAAAGCACCAGATGCCCCAGCATGATGAAGCCGGTGGTTAATGTAATTAGAAACTTCTGCCTTATCGAGGGGTAAGAGATGAAATCGTGAGACAACCCGTTGATTCAACTGACGCAAGTTCTGTTTGCTAAGTATCTCAACGAGTTCGGGCTGACCCACTAACAAAATATGTAGTAATTTATGGGTATTGGTCTCTAGATTACTTAATAATCTAAGTGTCTCCAAGACCTCATCACTGAGGTTTTGTGCTTCCTCAATAACAATGAGAGTTTTCTTACCTTCGGCATGACTTTCAAGTAAATTGTGATTGAGTGCGTCAATACATATCTTTGAGAAGGAAAGATCAACTGCTTTTGGGAGGCTAATCTCCAATTCATCACAAATGCTGGCCAACAAATCAGTTTCATTGAGCTTGCTATTTAGTACGTAAGCTACCCTTACGTGGGCGGGGATACGCTGCAGCATGGTTCGAGTGAGAGTAGTTTTCCCTGTACCAACTTCCCCTGTGAGAAGGATAAAACCGCCCTCTCGGTCGAGTCCATATTTGAGATGGGCTACTGCTTGGCGATGTTGATGGCTTGGATATAGAAACCCAGGATCAGGAACAATCGAGAAAGGCTCTTGCTGGAGGGCAAAGTGCTGCAAATAAATACTCATTGGCAGCCATCACTCTGAATCGCTGTTAGCCTTACCCTGATTGATAAATTCTCTAATCTGTTTGGTAACTGCACCCTCTTCATCATCTTCAAAGTCTCGAGTAATTAGATGATCAAATTTACTCTTTGAAAGTGTCTTGGCATCTTCGGCCGAACGAATAATCGTTGGACGAATGAACATCATCAAGACTTTTTTTCTATCATCTTTCGTAGATGACTTGAATAAATTGCCAAGAAACGGAATATCTCCCAAGAGAGGGACCTTTGATGCGCTATTTCCAGAGGTTCCTTCAATCAAGCCGCCCAAAATAAGAATTTCTCCATCCTGAATCATAACATTGGTTTGCATAGTACTTTTTGTGGTGGTTGCACCCAATTGTGAATCTGCAGTCCCAGTCTTTACCGCTGAAGATTCCTGTTCGATTTCCAATCGAACTGCATCGCCCTTGCTAATTTGTGGCTTGACCTTGAGCATAACACCAACCTCTTCACGATTAACTGTTGTGAAGGGATTTACGCTGTTAGAGTTATTAGTATTTGCGTAGCTGCCGGTGGGGAAAGGCACCTCCTCACCAACTGTTAGGGACGCCTCCTCATTATCGAGGGTGACTACCGATGGAGTAGAAAGGATTTTAGTACGGCCATCAGACTCGAGGGCCTGAATAAGGAGACCAATACCACGATCTGACTCACTGTCAAAATCACCCACGGCACCAATAACAGATTTCGGCAATGCTGAAGCAATCTGCGATGTGCTCACATTACTCGAATCACCACTTCCCAAAGCAGTACCCAACAGACTAGCCAGAACGCCATCAAAATTGCTCAAATAACCACCACGATCTCTCCCTGTAACTACTATTTGAGAGCTGAGATCTCTAGCCTGCTGCTCTGATAATTCGGCAATCACTGCCTCAATTAGAACCTGAGGACGGGCTCGATCTAGTTTTGCTACTACATTTTGAATTTCTCTGATGAGAGAAGAAGGTGCCGCAACAACCAACGCATTGTTTAGTTCATCTATCTCTACCTTATACGCAGTTTTACCTTTTGCATCTCCGCCCGATTCTCCTGCAAGTCTCAGAAATACATCAGATCCTAGTAATCCATCTATAATTGGCTTGATCTCAGCTGCTCTGGAATAATCCAGATAAATCACTTCCACGTTACCCTTTTTTGTAGAAGGAAGATCTAAACGTTTAAGCATATTTTTAAACGATGTTCGCGCAATACTTGGACCACTAACAATGACTCTATTATTCAAACCATCTTCTACCAAAGACAGCTCTTGTTTTTGAAGTTGTTTCAACTGACCGGCTATATGGACCGCCTCTCCTGCAGAGATATACTTTAAGTTAATCACCTCAACTGAATTCTGATCAGGATCATCCATTTTTTCTATGATGCGTTTAGCAGATTTCACGTTACTTTGAATATCTGCTATCACCAAGTAATTACTCTGAGCAAAGGCAAACATCCGAGCTCCATTGCTTAAAAAGGGTTTAATCACTGGCACAAGAGTTGCTGCCTGCACATGATTAATTTTTATAATTTCTGTGATTAAAGCATTATCTCCGTCTCCACCTGCAAACTGATAAGAGCTATTGATAGGGAGAATTCTTGTCACGGCCCCATCTTCAACAGCCTGATATCCGTTGACTTGTATGGCTGAGATGATCGCTTGATAAAGTAATGAAGAATCAATTGGACCAGGAGAGATAATAGTAACTTTACCCTTAACCCTTGCATCAAGGACGAAAGATTTCCCCGTTATTTCAGCTACACTTTCAATAACACTTCGAATATCCGCGTCGCGAAAGTTTATTTGGACTGTCTCTGCGGCAAAAGGCTTAAATGAAAGAGACCAAATTAGGCAAAATGCTATGCTAAATTTAGTCCAATAGCTTTTTTGACTGAGTTTATTCTCTAGCTTAACATCCATCGATATTTCCGATTTTGAGGTCATAAATTTCATATTAGGGGTTAAATCCCAAAGTTGGTAACATTTTAGCCGACAGACTGGCCGCATTGACATAAATAATTTCTTGGCGTCCATTTCGCATGACGGTGACTGGAACGCTATTTGCCTTACTAAGGGTCATCATTTTCATTGGATTAGACATTAAATCTTGTACCGATAAACCATCTACCTGCACCACAACATCGCCATCCCTTATGTCTGCTAATGCTTTTACATTGGATGAGAGGTTATTAATTTTAAATCCTTTGCCTCCTGCAATGTTGACAGGGACTGCTCCAAACATATTGGCCAGAGCGAACCCTTGTGAGCTACTCTCCGCTCTTACAGTTGTAATGGGTTCAGACTGAATAATTACATCGGGCTTTTTCATCATCAGCTGCTTTTTTATACCATTTTCAGTGACAATAACTCGGAATGGTTGGATTTCAATAAGCTCTAAATTACTATTTAATTTGTCTCCTTGTTGAAACACCTGTTCCGGACGCCCTTTAAACTTAATCGTAGCTGACGAATCATTCCCAGATATCATTACTCCTAGGAGATCTGCATCAATCTTTACATCCTGTAACTTTTGATTTTGTTGGACTACTTTGACAACAGGGACAACTTTCTTACCACCAAACCATTCCCATTGTTGGACCTTCCCATAACCCAATCTCTCCATAACTTTGGGAGGAGAAACATCCTCGGTAAATTTAAGAACAGTCATGATTAATAGGCAGGCTGCCACGAAACTCATTACCACTGTAGAAGTCAGCCTTATCAAAATTTGAGGATCACTAGTATTAACTTTCACTAACAGCAACCTCCATCGAACCCTTTAATTCACTGGAAGAAAGACGTGCTAAAGAGAAAGATTCAATCTTAAATCCAGAACAAGCGATTTGATGGGCCATCTGCAAAGATCGATTTGCATCAGAACCACTAAACGATACTTTTATCAAGCCGCTAGAATTGGTAACAGATTCCAATCGAATTTGATTGCGCCTGGATAATTTATTGAGCTTTTCACGACTTGATCCATCCATAATGTCCCTGGTAGCACAGCCACTATTTAACCTTTGGACTACCTCGCGTTGCTCAACTAGCCAAACCATATCAGTATTTAGAGCGACTAACTCATCAGATAAACTAGCCCGCTGATCAATCAATGGCGCTAGAATTGCAACAATAGTTGTTAGTGCAAGTAAGGGAATACTCAAGATTATCAGCTTCCGCTCTCGCGACTGCAATTGCCTAAAGCGATCGGTAACCTTCATGAAGATCTTCGCCATTACTTCCCTCTCCCAGGAACTGGTGACATAGACAGTATTAAAGCGTCCTCTTCGGAACTTTGAGCCTGTTTTAGACTCACTTGATAACCTGGTACATTAAGCGATTTTGAAATCAATTTCTTTCCATTAGTAACCTTTAACTCAATACCTTCATCATCAACATTCAGGCTGACTAGATCACATTGGCACTCGGTCATTATGGGGCCGAGTGATATCATCGCTTCCATTGGCGCGGCCCGAAGACTCTGTTTCTGCTGAAACAGCTGATCAACTCTGTTTTCAACTTCCATTCTAAGGAAATTTATTTGAGGCTTAGGTCCTGGAAAAATTTGACTATAGTTAGTTAAATAAACCTTCTTGTGAGCATCAACCTCATCCTGCAAAGCACTTATTGAAGTCTGCAGATAAGTAACTAAAACTCCCAGCATAAAAATCGTTGATACAGCAACAGGCCACCAGAAAGACCACGTCCTGGTCTTTATTTTTGGTTTAAAGTCACCTGACATCAAGTTAACGGTGGGGAACTGGCTAAACTGCCAGTCTAACTCTGAATTATTTATATTTGACTCAATACGCAAGTGCGCAGGGACCATATCCACATCAGAGATTGAAATACTTATACGAGGCGCTACCTCTGAACTTTCGATTATTGAATCTACCAAAGACCAACCAACATCTGGATGAGCAGAGAATCCAATAATGTTGGATTCTCTGACTAACAACATTCCCTCTCTCCAACCAACACTTAAAATACCAGGTTCACTGGGAAGCGCCATAAAGTCTGGTGCCATCGCTAAAGGGGAAACACCGATATTTTCAGCAATGCGTATCCATTCATACATATCCTGCCTGCTGACCGCCATTACCTGAAGTTGCAAATCCGTTCGTCCAGCAACAACGAAATGCATTTCCTCTACCGGTTGCAATACTTTATCTTCAAGCATCCAAGGGAGTAGATCAGGCCATTTCCTTTCAGGTGCCGATGGAATATCGACCAAGTGAAGGCTGATACGCTCGGTAGGTACCCATAATTGGATCAGATCAATAGCGCGCCCAGCATCAGATTTCAATGGGTCTGATAGATCAATTAATCGTCGGTCAAGACAATGGAGATGATCAATAAGCATTTCAATTACGTCTCCATCATTAGACAGGCAGGCTGAACAATAGCGCTGTCAGCATCATATCGATCATCTGCTTCAATTTCATTTCCACTTTTAGCAAACAATTTTTCAACCTCTGACAATTCATTTTTAGTCGGTAGAACCGCCGGCACCAACGAGATATCTCGGGAAATAACATTTAAATTTCCTACTGCTCGGTGCATTATACTGGTAACTTCAATTTCCGCCTCCCCAATTTCTGCTTTTAGGTAAACTCTAAAGTAACTGGACCAGACGTTAATTAAATCGGTTGGCCAAATCTTGTTAGCCCTCCCAATTCCATTGCCCACCCCCGTCGCGCCAGAGACATCCCAGAGACCAAGGTTAGTATTTAAATTGTCATACAGTGCATCAATGTTACTGAAAGGCCTGCCCTGAGCTACAGTATCAACAAACTGCTGCCCATAAAAACCTCCCAGAGCCAAAAGTATCTCTTCGGATGCCGTATTAATATTGATTGGTGTGGTGGCGCTGGCACCCAGTTGAGACGTCCCTGCTCCGGGGAGAGCGGTAATCCAGGGCATTAACATCTGCACCTCTTGCACTGTATAGCCAGATACCGCTGCCAACTCTGTTACATCTGTCATAGGTTGGTTCGCGACTCTGCGGGGAGGATCATAGCTCTCATAGTCGGGTTGTTCAGCACCCCAGCTTGAGAGGATATTATCATCAGGATCAATCCAATCAGTGATTGTTGCGACCTTTGCTGGACTGCTTGGAATTTGTAATAACTCCAATAAATTTAACCAAGTCTTGGCAAAACCATTTTGGTCTGCCTTATTCATCTCATCCTGCAGCTGATTGCCTACCGCATACCTGCTAAAGTTATTTAAATTAATCCGACTCTGAAGATCACTAATGCAGCCGGTTAAAGTGCCGCCCTCTACAGGAAATAGTGGCATAGCCTGGGCCCATATCTCTCCATAGTGATCCACAGGCGATCCCTGACTCTGCTTGCCATCCTCAATCAGTAACTCTTGAGCCCAACCCTCCCCGCTCAGTGCGATAAGAAGAGCCTGATCTGTATGCAAGGAGACTGCTGCTTGAGAGACATCAATCTGATGTCGATAGAATATATTAGCCAAGATCATGGTTACAGCAAGCACCAAAATCATGACTGCTAAAAGGGCAACGCCTTTTTGCTTCGAGTAGTCAGCACTAATCACGAACTACCCCTGGAAATAATCGTGAAGTCTCAACGTCATCCTCAGTAATAATTGTCATATTAACCATCCTGGGTAGCGTTTTTTTCTCAGTTTTGCTTATGTTTTTCGGAGGCCAATCAATTGAATATTCGCCATCTTTATCGACATGAAGTAACTTAATATCTTTAACATTATTTAGAAGAATCAATCGTGTTCCATCACTCTGTCTTGGTGACTCCGTAATTGCCCAAGACGTTCTTATTAGTTGATTATCTTCATCAATTCGATAATCAATTCGCCTCATTCCAGTGGGATTAGATCGGACCATAGGTCCACCTCCACGGCTCAAACGAAGTCCAAAGTCACTCGGATTAGTAAAGTATGCCGCCTCAATACCATCTAAACCATCATGAAAAGTCCGTGGTCTCATGTGTAAGATATCGCGACCAATAACTTGCCAAGCCCGCTGCAGTTTTGCCTCATCTTCAACTCCATTTCGACTTCTTTCGTTTACGCCAGTCACAACCTCTACAGCCTGATATGACATTATTGACAAAATAGATAGTAGAAATAAGGAAACGATAGCCTCAATCAAAGTAAAGCCGTTTACGTTCTGACCATTAACTTTATACATCTGTTATTTACCCACTAGATAAACCACAAGTGAAGATTTAGAGCTATCGCTTTCTACCGAACCCACTTCTACTTCATAACGATAAATATCTTGGCCATTGGCTTTTTCTATTTTCATTTCCCACTGCCAACTTTGACCACCCTGCTCATCCACTCCTTTGGTTTTAAATCCTGTTGCAAGTCTTTTGGGAGACCACTTTTTGGAATGTTGATAACGCTCCATCAAATGATTCCAAGCGACTTGGTTAGCTAAAAAACGATCTCTAATGAGGACACGCTCATCAGCATATTGATGAACTGAGAATATGGCGCTGCTTAACACCAAGCTCAGAATAAACAAGGCTACAACCACTTCAATCAAAGTGAATCCCCGGTTGATTGAGGACACCTTCATAACTCACGACGCTCCATTACTATGGCGGATTCATTCATATCCCACCAAAAGTTGAATGAGGCATTATAGGACTCAAAAAATAACTGTATTTCACCGGCGGGCTCCGTATAACCATCAGGCAAGAATGCCAATTCTGGCAACAGAAAGTCTTCCTGTGTATCAAGTATTGCGCTATTTTTATCAAAAGTCGGCGGCGAAACAGAGGTCTGAGGTAAAAACTCTTCCTCTTCAGATTCCATATTCCAATTAACCAAACCATTGTGCTGAATAATAAAGGGTTCAAAGGAAGTAACTTCAACCCAACGCTTTCGATAGTAAATTACTGGATGAAGTGCAAAAGTAGACTCAGTATTTTCATCAATCTTCGCTACAATTCCGTAAGCCGCACCCTCAAGCATTGAACGTTGAGAAATTTGCTGCAACCAGATCAACATCTTTTCGGCCTCGGCTGGATACCGCCGTTCAGATGATTGATTCACAGATACAATACTTATTAGTAGCAAAATGACAAGGATAGCGACTGTCACCAATAGCTCAATAAGAGTGAAACCCCTGGAATTATTCATAGCCAATTCTTGATCGAAGGATACTTTCTCGTTAAAACTCACCCTCAGTCATTCACGTTCCAATTACCCCAATCGGCATTAGAGTCAGTTCCTCCGATAGTTCTATCAGCGCCCAGTGTAAAAACTTCTACTGGCTTTCCATGAGTACCAGGATTAGCATATTTATATGGCTCTTTCCAAGCATCTTTGGGCACCGACTCCAAATATGGTCCGTTCCAACTTCCAGCACCAGAGCCTGATGGAGCCGACACTAATGCCTCCAGCCCCTCGGACTGAGACGGATAACGGTAATTATCAAGACGATAGAATTTCAATGCGCTCTCTATCTGTCTAATGTCTGAAGCGGTCCGAGATTTTTCGGCTTTTGATACCTGATTAAATAGGGTAGGAGCCAACATCGCACTCATAATAGCCATAATAGCGACTACAATCATCATCTCTATTAGTGTGAATCCAGCTTGTTTGTTCTTTACACTCATATCATATCCTCTGCAAAAACTTTATCTATATCGTATTATTCATATCCATTATCGGCAACATAATAGCCGCCACAATTCCGAGAATCATTGCACCCATTATCAATATCAGTATAGGATTTAATAGCTTCAGAAAAACTTCAACCGCATTTTTCAACCGAGCTGAGTAATATTCAGCGACCCTTAAGAGCATTTTATCTAACTCACTGGAAGCCTCTCCACTGCCCACCATATGGACGAGGAAACCGCTACCATCTAAATTATCTTCCAACGCCTTATGGAGACTTGCTCCCTGACGCATTGCCTCTGTCACAGCATTAAATTTGTCCTGCAGGGCACAGTTATTTACAACAGCTGACGAAATTTTTAACGCTGCTAGGGCTGGGACTCCGCTGTTAAGTAGAACTCCTAGATTTCTCGACCAATCCGAAATATCCGCCATACGGACCCAGCGCCCCATCCCTGGCATGCTCAAAATAAGTTCGTGCCACTGCATTTTTAACTTCGCATTTTTCATAGCCTGCCGGAAAGCCAGAGAAGCGATCACCACAAATACCAGCACATATAAACCATAACTTTGAGTGAAATTACTGATACCTACGACAACTTCAGTTATCCAGGGTAATTCTCGGTTAGAGCTGGCAAATACCGCTGTTATCTTGGGTACTACCCAGACCATCATCACAGACACCATGACAATCGAAACACTTACAAGAGTTACTGGGTAGATGAGTGCCCTGGTTACTGTTTTTCGATTCTCGGCACTCGTCTCCAGCTCCTCAGATAAACGTAACAATATCTTATGAAGATGGCCTGTCTCTTCACCGACCCCTACTCCTGCCACAATACTCTCAGGAATCTGATAGGGAGATCGCCGTAGAGCCTCTGAAAAACTTCGCCCCTCGGTAATTTCACTTCGCCAACTCTCAACTAATCTCCTCTGCTTATCGGTCTCAGCCTGCTCAATTGTCATACGTAATGACTCTTCCAGAGGCAGACCAGATTGAATCAGAATAGCTTGTTGATGGAGTAATAAGGATAAATCGAGATTATCTACCCGAGCCTTCCGACCGAGTTTAGAGCCCTTATGGTAGGACTTTTGACCAACCTCGCTTAACGCAGAGGGTATAAGTTTCTTATCTTTTAATAATCGGCGAGCCTGACGCTCAGAGTCTGCAGAAATGACCCCACTAACCAATTTACCTGAAACATTGTATGCTGAGTAGTCAAAAGCTGGCATCGCTAATTATACGCTCGTCACTCGAAGAACTTCCTCGATTGTAGTTAAACCATCTCTAACTAAACCAAATCCGGCCTCACGGATACTTGGAACCTGCTCTCGAATTTTAGCCTCTAATTCTATCTCTCCAGCATTTTCATGAATCAGTGTCTGCAAAGATGAATCAACAGTAACTAACTCAAACAAAGCCTGACGTCCAGCATAACCTGTGCTGTTACATTTTTCACAGCCATTAGCTTCAAATACTTTTTGTCCGGGCTTTAACTTCAATAACCCACGATTGAACTCGTTTGGTTCAGAGGGTCGTTTACAGTGAGGACACAATTTTCTTAGCAAGCGTTGTGACAAGATACCTCTGATCGTAGATGCTAATAAAAAGCTATCCACACCAAGGTCCTGCAAACGAGTAATCGCTCCAGCAGCTGTATTTGTATGTAAAGTAGAGAGAACTAAATGGCCAGTTAAACTGGACTGCGTTGCTATCTCTGCTGTCTCACCATCTCTAATCTCACCTATCAAAATCACATCCGGATCTTGTCTTAAGATTGCTTTCAATCCTCTAGCAAAGGTCATTCCAGCGCGCAGATTTATTTGAGTCTGGCTAATTCCAGGTAGATCATATTCTACAGGATCTTCGACAGTCATTATATTTCGACCCTGACGATCCATTTGCTGGAGTCCAGCATAAAGGGTCGTTGTTTTACCTGAGCCAGTTGGCCCAGTGACAAGAATTATTCCATGGGGGCGACGAATTAAATCATCTAATTGAGCTGATGTTTCTGATGGCATTCCAAGGTCATCCACTTGAAGTTTTCCAGCATCTTTGTCTAAAAGACGCATAACAACTCTCTCTCCGTGACTGGATGGCATGGTAGATATCCGAAGATCAATACTTCGTCCACCAAGTTTTACAGTCATTCGGCCATCTTGTGGAAGCCGCTTCTCAGCGATATCAAGCTTTGACATTACTTTGATTCGAGAAATAAGCAACGGGGTGATTTGCGAGGACGGCTTCAAAACAGTACTCAGTACTCCATCCAACCTAAATCTCACCAAAGATTCCTTTTCATAGGGCTCTATGTGAATATCAGAGGCATTTTCTTTGAGGGATTCAGCCAAGATTGCGTTTAACAAGCGTATGATCGGAGCATCGTCCTCAGAATCTAACAAATCACTTGTCTCTTCAAGATCCGCTGCGGCTGATTCCATATCAACGAAATCTTTTATATCTTCCATCACCGATTCTGAGGAATTTTTCCTCCCGCTATATAAAGAAGATAACATTTTGTCGAAATCTTCTTTGCCTACTCTGGTTACAGTAGCAAACTTTGAATTAATGCGACTTACTTCAGTGATTGCTGAACGACTTGCATCTGGAGATAAAACAAGGTCTCCCTCAATCTCGCGCACCAAAATACCATTACTTCGAGCAAACTCGAAAGGAAGCAACTTAGTATTTGATATCGACATCTTGGTGGGCCCCCTAACCTTTTTCGTTTATACCAAAAAACCCTTTTTTACTACAGGCAACATAAACCCTTACATTATCACCTCATTTAGATATGAGCTGAGGTCTATTCAGCCAGCGGCTTCCCACCTACCATGGAGGAGAAAGGGAAAGGCCTGACATTTCCTCCGTCCGCTTCAGTGATCTTCCCAGCACCCTCTTTCTCAACTTCATCGATGCGCACAATCGACTGCATTGGAATAAAACTTCTTTTAATTGCAGAGAACTCATTTTTTAATTTCTCTTCTGCAGGATCAACGATCATCTGTGATCGTTCACCAAACAGAAACTCTTCAACCTCCAAAAAGCCCCAGAGATCACTTTGAAAAACATGCTTTGCATAAATTTCATATACCTGACCTTGGTTAAAAAATGTAATTCGATAAATAGGATCAGCGGCCATAAAAAATCACTTAGTTGTTGAGTAATAATTGTGTTGAGATAATAGCATATTCAAGTAAATTTTAATTGTTAAATAATCCAACAGTATCGTCTTGACTGTAAGACAGATAATAAAAATTTCTGTTCGCTAATCACTCCTTCAGAAGCAAAAAGGTTTACTGAGATGATAAAATCAAGCTATGCTAGCCTTCCAAATAACAACCTAGGGCTCTCTTTCTCCTCTTGAAACAATCTCAAAAACAGCCATCTGAGTTTTCCATTACGCTAGAACCAAATGACGTTAAAAGATTAGCCTCTCTTCGTGGCCAGTTTGAAGATAACATTCGCCTCATCGAAAGCAGATTGAAGATCGAAATTCGGTCTAGAGACAATTTTTTTACAGCTTTTGGTGACCCTCACAAATCCCAGTTTGCTATCAACACTTTATACGACTTATATCAAGAAACAGCGCACTACAGAGATATCACTCTAGAGGAAGTGCACCTTTGTCTAAGACAATTTGAGAAGAAAATTCCTATGGATCAACCACAAGACCCTCATCAATCAGTCACCGACATCGATAACTATTCGGTTATTCGAACAAAAAAAGGCACCATAAAGCCAAGGGGAATAAATCAACAACGTTATGTTAGATCCATACAAACTCATGATATTAACTTTGGAATTGGTCCAGCTGGAACAGGGAAAACCTATTTAGCTGTAGCTTGTGCTGTTGAGGCATTTCTCAGGGATGAAGTCGAGCGAGTTTTACTGGTTCGACCTGCTGTTGAAGCAGGAGAGAGGCTTGGTTTTTTGCCTGGAGATCTCGCTCAGAAAGTCGATCCTTACTTGAGACCACTTTATGACGCACTACATGAAATGCTTGGGTTTGATGTTGTGGCAAAATTACAGGAACGAAATATTATTGAGGTAGCCCCACTGGCATATATGCGCGGCAGAACTCTTAATGGAGCTTATATTATCCTTGATGAGAGTCAGAATACTACTCGCGAACAAATGAAAATGTTCCTTACTCGAATCGGTTTTGGCTCAACGGCAGTCATAACCGGTGATATGTCACAGATTGATTTACCACGCGGCACCAGCTCTGGCCTTGTTCATGCCTGCAATGTCCTTAAAACTGTCGCCGAAATTAGCTTTACTCATTTCGAATCTCGTGACGTAGTCAGGCATCCTATTGTTCAAAGTATTGTAGATGCTTACGATACCTATGAGAGCGATGCCTAATACAACCCATGTCTCTCAATATTGATATTCAAAGAGCCTGCTCTCTAAAAAGTATACCGAGTGATGAAAAATTTCAGCATTGGTCAGAGGCAACGATAAAAGGTAGGACCACCGCGACCGAACTCAATATTAGGATTGTTGAGGAGCATGAAATTACTGCGTTAAATAGTCAGTACCGCGGCAAAAAAAAATCGACCAATATCCTATCTTTCCCGTTTGATGCAGTAACACCAGAACCGATGCCAATACTCGGAGACATAGTGATTTGTGCTCCATTGGTTTTCAGAGAGGCTCAAGAGCAAAGTAAATCAATTGAATCTCACTGGGCTCACTTAGTTGTGCATGGAATATTGCATTTGTTAGGCTATGATCATGATAGAGATAATGATGCGAAAATTATGGAGACTCTGGAATCAGAAATCTTAACGAAAATGAATTACCCTGAACCCTATGAAAATTAAATTATTTAACCACTGAGCTTACTATGAGTGACGAATCATCAAGCAGTAAACCATCTGAGCCATTTTTCAAGAGACTCTTAAAAGTTTTCTCTCCGAGTCCAACAAGTAGTGATGAAGTTGCTGATATGCTTCGCAGCGCCGAGAATGAATCTATTATTGATGCAGATGCTCTACAGATAATGGAAGGAGCTCTAAAGGTCTCTGATCTTCAAGCTCGCGAAATAATGATTCCAAGATCACAAATGAAGTTTGTTGATGTAAATGCTTCTCTTGAGGAAATACTCAAGGTCGTTGTGCAGTCCCAGCACTCCAGATTCCCCGTTGTTGGGGAATCCTCAGACGACATCCAAGGAATATTGCTAGCCAAAGAATTATTACCTTTAGTTCTGTCAGGTAAAGAAGCCTTTGATTTGAAGAATATGTTGCGACCAGCAACAGTAATTCCCGAAAGCAAACGTCTAAATGTTCTTCTCCAAGAATTTCGGGAGCAGCGCTACCATATGGCAATCGTAATCGACGAATATGGCGGAGTATCGGGTCTTTTGACCATTGAAGATGTACTTGAGGAAATCGTAGGAGAAATTGAAGATGAAACGGACGAGTATGAACCTGAACAAATTAGAAGATTAGCCGAAAATTGCTTCTCGATTGATGCTGTAACCGATATAGCTGACTTCAACGAATTTTTCGACGTCGGCTTGCCAGATGATGAATTTGATACTGTAGGCGGGCTTGTTATAAATGCCTTTGGACGACTACCTTCTCTTAAAGAAAAAGTAACTATCGATAGATTCACTTTTACCGTAACAGGTGGAGATAAAAGAAAAATCACTCAATTGGATGTATCTAAAGTAAGTTCATGAACATGCCTAACAATGTCAGGCAAAATTGTTTACTGGTCCTCGCAGGTGCAATTTTCCCGTTGGGCTTGGCTCCTTTTGGTTTGTGGCCAATTACGGTCATTAGTATCGCTATACTGTTTCATAAGCTAATAAACCAAAGTAATGGAAAAGCTTTTTTAAATTCATTTTTCTACGGTTTCGGACTTTTTCTTTCCGGTGCAAGTTGGATTTATGTAAGTATCCATGAGTTTGGCTTTTTGGCTGCACCACTAGCATTCACAGCAACAATCATATTCTGTTTACTTTTTGGCGCTATTTTTGCCTTGCCATTTGTTCTTTTTGGATATCTGCCAAAAACTCAATTGGCTTTAGTTCTTGGCTGTCCTTCTTTATGGGTTCTCAGCGAGTGGCTTCGCTCATGGGTGCTAACCGGATTCCCTTGGTTATATGCGGGATATAGTCACACTGACACATGGTTGAGTGGTTGGGCACCTCTAGGAGGAGTTTTTCTTTTAAGTTATTTTTGCGCCTTGCTGTCAGTCCTTTTAACACTTCTCTGTCAGAGTCTAAATAGGTTCACCTATCCGAGACTGCTCTGTTCACTAACCGTGGCTTTATTTCTAGGCGGATACTTTCTACAGAGTATAAATTGGACTCAAGAAACTGATAATTCCTTGTCCGTGGCCCTAATTCAACCAAATATTCCTCAAAACGAAAAGTGGTCAACGAACATGAGAGTCAGTATTATGCAGCAGTTGGCCAAGCAAACTGAGCCCCTTTGGGATCATGATATTATCGTTTGGCCTGAAGCCGCAATTCCCACTATACCCGAGAGAATTCCAAGGTATATGGAAAGCCTCAAACTGCGAGCAAAAGAACATAACGCAACTCTTCTTGCCGGCGCCATAACGTATAACCCAGAGAAGCAAAACTACTACTATAATTCTCTTTTAGCAGTGAATGATCGCGCCGAGCAATATAATAAAACAAGACTTGTTCCTTTCGGCGAATATGTGCCCTTCGAAAGCTATATTCGCGGTCTAATAAAATTCTTCGATCTACCTATGTCCAAAATAACCAAAGGAAGTCGCGATCAACAGCCATTCTCAATCAGGGGGCAATATGTTTCTGCAGTCATTTGCTATGAAGTGGTCTATCCGGACCTGGTAGCACGTAACACTCTGCATTCCTCTCTGATCGTGACAGTGAGCAATGATACCTGGTTTGGTCGATCTCTAGGCCCAATTCAGCATATGCAAATGGTCAGGATGAGGGCAATAGAAAACGCTAAGCCAATTGTCAGGGCAACTAACAACGGAATAACGGGTTTTATAGACTTCAAAGGGCATTTGCAGGCTTCGCTTGACAGAGGTGTGAAAAGTACATTCAGTGGAACTGTTCAACCCAGGACAGGTTATACCCCTTTTTCGATGGTTGGGTCCTGGCCGATCATCATTTTTTCGATGCTCAGCTGCCTGTCGTTAGTGATTTTAAGATCCAAATTAGAGCCCTAGGAGGGTGGTAAATATGTCAGCTTTAAAAAATTTAACTATGTTGGTTACCAGTGTATTAATTTCCAATTTTGCTTTAACGCTGGAAATTGGAGACCAGGCCCCCGATTTCGAGCTTCAGGCAACAGATGGAAATACTTACACACTCAGCCAGTTTCACGATAAAGAAGCCGTCGTAATTGCTTGGTATCCGCGAGCATTTACAAGTGGCTGCACAATAGAATGCAAATCTCTTGCTCAAAATGGGCATCTTTTGAGGGATCTTGAGGTGGCCTATTTTATGGCAAGTGTTGACGACCTAGATACAAATACTGAGTTTGCAGAAGAGAATGATGCAGATTTCCCTCTGCTTAGTGATCCGTCTAAAAAAACTGCGGAAGCGTACGACGTGCTTGCGTTTTATGGTGTTCCAAAACGGCACACTGTCTACATAGGCAAGGATGGGAAAGTGCTCTTCGTAGACAAACAAATAAACGCAGCTACCTCAGCTGAGGATATTGCTCAAACACTTAAACTGCTTGGTATTCCCAGCCGAGGTTCGTCCTAATTACCAAACACCCAATGTAGAACGAGAAAAGAGGGTTGCAGTAAGCTACATTCCTTGTGAGCGTCTGTTAGAGTGGCGCACAATCACCTATAATCGTCGCTGATTTCAAATTCGCAAAAACAGTGGCTATTCATGACCCTTGATAAAAATTATGATCCTGCATCCATAGAGCGGGAAGCACAACAGTTTTGGACAGACAACAAAACGTTTGAAGCTATCGAAGATCCTTCCAAAGAGAAGTTCTATTGTCTCGCAATGTTCCCTTATCCAAGTGGGAAGCTTCATATGGGTCATGTGCGCAATTATACTATTACTGATGTAATCGCTCGATTCCAACGAATGCAGGGCAAAAATGTGCTCCATCCGATGGGTTGGGATGCATTTGGATTACCTGCAGAAAACGCTGCTGTAGAAAACAATACCGCTCCATCGAAATGGACTCACGATAATATCTCTTATATGAAATCTCAATTACAAAGCCTTGGCTTTGGCATTGACTGGTCCCGAGAATTAGCAACATGTGAACCAACTTACTACAAATGGGAGCAGTGGTTCTTTACTAAACTATTCGAAAAGGGCTTAGTCTATAAAAAAACCAGCGCCGTTAATTGGGATCCTGTGGATGAAACTGTTCTTGCGAATGAACAAGTTATTGATGGAAAAGGATGGCGATCTGGAGTTCAAGTTGAAATAAAAGAGATAGATCAATGGTTTATTCGCATCACCGACTATGCTGACCAGTTAATAGATGATTTGGACGGACTGGATCAATGGCCCGAACAAGTAAAAACTATGCAGCGCAATTGGATTGGTAAAAGTCAAGGAGTGAATGTCGTGTTTGATTTATCCGAATCTATTTCTGAATATAGCCACCTCAATGTTTTTACAACTCGTCCTGATACCCTGATGGGCGTGACTTATTTGACACTAGCAACGCAACACCCAATTACCTTAAAGTTAGCTGAAAAAAATTCGTTCATAGCCAAATTTATTGACCAGTGCCAATCACAGAAAACCTCAGAAGCTGATATGGCAACTATGGAAAAATTAGGCATGGATTTAGGAATTACTGCTGTGCATCCATTATCTGGAGAGACTGTTCCAGTTTGGGTAGGAAATTATGTGCTAATGGACTATGGATCAGGAGCTGTTATGGCAGTCCCTGGGCATGATCAAAGAGACTATGAATTTGCCAAAAAATATGTCCTCCCAATTACACAGGTTGTTTTATCAGCAGAGCATAAAGACACGAATATAGAAACTGAAGCTCTCACAGAAAAGGGTACTTTAACTAATTCAGGCAAATATAATGGTCTGGACTTTAACACCGCAGCCGAGAAAATAGCATCTGATTTAGAATCTACTCAACATGGATCAATGGCAACGAACTACCGATTACGGGATTGGGGAGTCAGCCGACAGAGGTATTGGGGGGCACCAATCCCAATTTACAATCTAGCTAATGGTGGGGAGATCGCTGTACCAGCAGACAGGCTCCCAGTGTTGCTTCCTACTGACGTCAGTATGAATAGTATTCAATCACCTATCAAAGCAGACAAATCTTGGTGTAAAGCAGAGTTAAATGGTGAACCAGTTGAGCAAGAAACTGATACCTTTGACACCTTCATGGAATCCTCTTGGTATCACGCGAGATTTACCTGCCCCGATCTAGATTCAGCAATGCTAGACCCAGTGCGAGCGAATTATTGGCTTCCTGTCGATCAGTATGTAGGTGGAATAGAGCACGCAATTTTACATCTACTGTATGCCCGGTTCTTCCATAAACTTCTACGTGATGAAGGTCTTGTAAATAGCGATGAGCCATTCAAAAGCTTGCTGTGTCAGGGCATGGTATTGGCTGAATCATTTTACAAAGAAAACGATGGTCGTAAAATTTGGCTATCCCCGGACGAAGTTACCGTTAAGCGTGATGAAAAAGGTAGAGCTCTTTCGGCACTAGAGACAAAGACAGGGCTTTCAGTATTCAGTGGTGGAATCACTAAAATGTCTAAGTCTAAAAATAATGGTGTTGACCCTCAGACGACCATCGATAGATTCGGTGCAGATACTGTTCGACTTTTTACAATGTTCGCCGCTCCTCCCGAACAAACATTAGAGTGGAGCGATGAGGGTGTTTTGGGAGCTCATAGATTTTTGCGAAAATTGTGGAAAATGGTGCAAGAGCATGTTGAAAGCGGACAATCAGAACCCCTAGACAAGGATAATCTCAACCCAAAACATAAAGATCTAAGACGAAAAACCCATGAGACTATTCTCAAAGTTAGTGACGACTTTGGCCGTCGCAACACTTTTAACACAGCTATCGCAGCAGTGATGGAGCTATTGAATGAAGTTGCCAAGCACAATGATCATTCAGAGCAGACAAAAGCAACTCGCCATGAAGCACTAGAAAATGCCATTTTACTTCTCTCCCCGGTCGCTCCCCATATATGCCATAAACTTTGGAAGGTATTGGGTAGGTCAGAAGAACTTACTGAGGCTATCTGGCCTCAAGTGGATGATTCAGCCCTAGCTCGAAGTATTATTACCATTGTTCTTCAAGTAAATGGCAAAGTTAGAGGAAAAGTTGATGTCTCCCCTGATATTTCCAAACAAGAACTGGAAACCATTGCAGTTAATGACTCCAATGTAAAAAGATTCATAGCGGGAAACGCTATCCAAAAGATCATCGTTATCCCGGGAAAACTAATTAATATAGTTGCAAACTAAGAGATCTTTATGAAGCTAGAGATATTTCTGCCCATCATCTTAATACTGATAAGTTCGTGTGGGTGGCAGTTGCGCGGTCAACAAGAGCCAAATACACCGTCAGAATCTATTTATATATCTTCTAATATTACCAACAAAGAGTATGTTGCGGTCCTCAGGCGATCTCTTCGTACTTTTGGCTTCGAAACAGCTTGGGATCCAGAAAATGCCGACCTTAAAATTGTACTCACAAATTTTCGTGAAGACACACGTATATCCTCTTTAAATGCTAGTGCTCGAGCAGCTGAATACATGTTAACTGAAGATGTTGACTTCATGATCACAGATAACAATGGAAATGAGCTAGTATCTCTAACGACAGTATCTATTGAAAGAGTTTATGAGTTTAATGAGCAGGACATTCTTGCATCATCAAACGAAGAACGTCGAATCCGAAATGAGATGCATAAAGACATTGCCAGGAAAATACTTAACCGGATCCGATCACTCCCTAGAAGCGAAAGCCTAAGTGAGAGCTCTTTTGGTGGTTCATGAAAATAGCACCTGAAAAACTCAAAAACCATTTAGTTAAAGAGCTCTTCCCAGTTTATGTGATAAGCGGTGATGAGCCTTTGCTTTCTCAAGAGTTAGCCGATCAAGTGAGACTTGTGGCTCGTCAGAATGGCTTTTCTAGCAGAGACGTATTTCGCTGTGATAACCATTTCGACTGGGATCAACTCCATAATGAGAACAGTGCTCTATCACTATTTTCTGAAAAAAAAATAATTGAACTTCATCTTGCAACTAGTAAACCCGGTGACAAGGGAAGTAAGGCTTTACAAGCCCTATGTTCAAATCCTAATTCAGATAATCTCATCCTCGCAATTCTCCCAAAGATAGATAAATCCGCTGAAAAAAGTAAATGGATGAGAGCCCTCGAATCATCTGGAGTGCATTCTCAAGTTTGGCCTATTAAATCTGAGCAAATGCCAAGATGGATAAAGCAGCGTCTTTTGCAGTCGGGTATTGATGCGAGTAAAGAGGCTGTAGAGATTTTATCTGAACGCGTAGAAGGGAATTTACTGGCAGCAGTTCAAGAAATAGAGAAACTCACGCTGCTTGCAATCAATGGTACAGTTGATGCCACTATCATGTCATCAGTCGTCGCTAACAGTGCACGGTATAACCTTTTTGAATTTATAGACAAAATACTTTTAGGTGATAGCCAAAGTGCTGCGCGTTCACTTAGGGGACTTAAAAATGAGGGCACCGACGCTCTGCCGTTACTTTGGGCTATCACTCGAGAGTTGCGTATCTTAGTGAAAGCAAGCGACGAAATTGTTAAAGGGGCACAACAAGACAGAGCATTAAAGAGTGCAGGAGTTTGGGATAAACGTATTCCCATTTTTAGGCAGGCCCTGAAGCGCTGCAGCGCTCCACACCTAAGAATGCTTTTGTATCAAGCTTCAGCAATAGATAGAGCTATTAAAGGTATGCGAAAGGCTGATATTTGGGAGGAGCTCACCACACTTGTCTTATCTCTTTCAGGAGTTCAGGCGCTAAAGCCTTATAACGTCAGACTAATGATTGACTGACTATTTATTCCCCTATCCCAGCCAGTAGTAGACCACTCCAGTAATTGTCACAATACCTAGCACATTTAAAATAATACCTTCTCTAACCATCTGCTGAACACTAATACGCCCTGAGCCAAAAACGATAGCATTTGGACCGGTTGCTACTGGCAGCATAAAAGCACAGCTAGCTGATAAGGCGGCTGGCAACATTAATAATGCAGGTTCAATGCCAGCTCCAAGTGAAGCGGCAGCTAAAATTGGCATTAGGAGAGCTGTTGTTGCCGTATTACTGGTAATTTCAGTCAAGAATGTGACTGTTAAAGCAACTATCGCGATAATTATGACAATTGACAGGCGAGTCACCCCAGAAAGAGCCTCGCCAATAGCCCCACTGATACCGGTAGCAGTAAATGCTTTCGCAATTGCTATACCTCCCGCAAAAAGCAGTAGGACACCCCAATGGATGCCTGAAGCTGTCTCCCAATCTAATAATTTCCCTCCCTTACCATTGGGAATTATGAACATGAATATGACGGCAGTAAGCGCAACAGCAGCATAATTAGCAGAAGCCACACCAAACCATGCGGTCCAACCACCAAATGGCTCTCGCAAGGTTATCCATCCAAGAGCTGTTAAAGTGAATACAAGCGTAACTCGCACTTCCTCCTTGCGCCACTGGCCAACCTCCGGTATGCGAACCGACTGATTGCCGTGTAAATTACGCGTTAACCAGAGGCCAGCAGCGGGAATCATGAAGATTATCACTGGGAGAGCCCAAATCATCCACTGGCTAAAACTTGGCATCGCCCCCGTTGCTTCAGCATACACTTTTAAAAATATCACATTAGGGGGCGACCCAATAGGAGTTCCCAAACCTCCGATACTGGCAGAATAGGCGATACCTAAGAACAAAGGGACTGCTAATTTAATCCTACTATGTTCGTCATTTAGACTATCCACTACGGCATATGCAACTGGCAATAGCATCAATGTAGTCGCTGTATTGGACACCCACATACTTAGAGTTGCAGACGCAACCATGAAACCGAAAACCAATTTCTTTGGACTGTCACCTCCGAAAACATGGACCATACTTAATGCAAGTCGACGATGCGCTCCACTCTTCTCCATCGCCTTTGAAAGCATTGCTCCACCCATAAGAAGAATAATCAGTGGATCACCATAAGCCATCGCTACCTGTTTTCCATCAAGAACACCTAATAACGGCATTACTCCCAATGGAATCATTGATGTAGCAGGAATCGGAATAGGCTCAAAAATCCACCAAAGAGCGCATAAAACGGTAATACCAACGGTCAGTGAACCAGCAGCTGCCCATCCATAGCTGTTCATGGCTAATCCAGAAACTATTGCTGCAATAGGAGCTATCCAGAGCATATGCTGCTTTAACATTTAAAATCTCGTTTATAGATTCGATATACACAAATTACAAACAAAATTCCTAATGTATTGGCTAACAAATCCATGGGTTCACCGTACCTATAGTCAGTTGTCGACTGAATTATTTCTACGACTAAACCAAAACTGACAAGCCCCACCCCGATCTTCCAAAGTGGGTGTTTAGTGCCATATGATTTAATAGCTAAAAAACATAAAACTCCATACGCCATAAAATGGTGTAACTTATCTTCCCAACTGAAAATACTAAATTTAGGCGAGGAGATTGGTAAAACTGATAATATCAAGACTGCTACCATCGCTGCCCAAAAGGCACCGACATAAAATTTTCTATTAACCATGATTATTGGTCCCAATGAGACTTTGATTTAATACATTAAGTCGAGTCATTGTGCCTACATCATACCAATCTTCAGAAAACAACATTCCACTAACTTTACCTGACAATATTGCTGGCTCTAATACCGAGAGCAATGAAAATACGTTGCTGCTAATATCTGTAATCTTAAAAATTTTAGGTGACAAGATACTTATCCCACTGAACGTATGACGCGGTCTTTCATATCCAACAATGCCATTTTTTAATGCGAAATCTCCACTTTTGTTATGAGCTGGGTTTTTGACCAAGAGTAAATGTGCCAATATCTTAGGTGGCAGAGTATATTCAGTTAAAGTCTCAAGTGGGAATTGAGTCCAAACATCAGCATTAATCACTGTAAATGGTTCTTCTCCTAGCAGCTCAAGGGCATTGTAAATACCTCCGCCTGTCTCCAAGGGAGACTCCTCCCTGGACCATAAAATGTTAGCTCCAAAATCGCTTCCGCTTCCAAAATATTTCTCTATCTGATCGCCTAGCCATGAAATATTGATCACGATCTCTTTTACGTTAGCCCTAACTAGTTTTTCAATATGCCATTGCAAAAGTGGCTTTCCACCTACTAAAACCATGGGCTTAGGTATTGTATTTGTTAACGGTTTTAATCTCTTACCAAGCCCAGCGGCAAGGATCATAGCTCTCATCGATGAATTACCTTTAGCTAAACAAATTTTGACTTAAGAATTTTTGATAAATCGTCTTCTTGAACCAATTACTAAAAGTCAAAGTATCAGAATATCGGTTACTCACATCCATTACATACTCTACGACTAATGGAAGATCCTTTAAATAATCAGGCTTATTATCGCGTAGAGCCAATCTTGAAAAAATTCCTAGAACTTTGATATGTCTCTGCAAACCCATCAAATCGAACCATCTAATAAATGCTTGATCGTCTACATGCTCTATGATCATCTTGGCCTGCAGTCGCTGTTTAAAATTCAATGCTCTACTGATAACCATTTCCCTAGGCCAACCAATATAGCAATCCTTCAACAGAGAAACCAAGTCATAGGTAATAGGTCCAATCACCGCATCCTGATAATCAATGAGTGCAAGTTCTTTGGACTTCATCAGCATAATATTTCTTGAGTGGAAGTCCCTATGAACAATGCCTTGAGGTTGACACAACGCATTCTCAGTTAGGACTCCATATATTTCTTTCAGCATATCTTCATCAGTGCTTTTTAACTCTGAACCTAGGAGTTGATTAACAAACCAGATTTTGAATAACGATAGCTCTTGCTCCAAACTCTGTCGATCATACTCAGGAAATACGCTTGTATCAGCAGATACCGCCTGCATATCAATTAGCAGTGACTCTGCCTTTTCATAAAAATTATCGACAGTATTATGATTAAGCAATGGCTGTAAAAGCTGTTCTCCTAGATCCTCTAGAAGCATAAAGCCATTTTTGAAATCAATCGCATATATCTTAGGGGTTCGAACATTACCTGCCTGTAACGCCAAAGATATTGATACAAAAGACTGATTATTTTCTTTATTTGGAGGTGAGTTAACAGCGATTAAGTTGGGTTGAGAATTAATGCGAAAATACCTTCTAAATCCAGCATCACCGGGCAAGGGATCTAATGTGAGCTCTTTGTTCGCGCGAAACGCTATGGGAACAAATTTTGAAACCCAATTATGAAAATGTTGTTCTAATTTAAGACTCAATAATATCCCACCTATAAAGGCTAACTCATTTCTTTTATTTACCAGTAATAAACTTTATATCTAAAACATTATTTTAAATCAAATGAACGCGCTACAAACCCAAGATATCGGGTAAAATAAAGTAAAGCTGGTTTTTTGTTGTACTCTAAAATAGTTTAACTGTCGGTTATTGTATGCCTACTTTTAAAAGTAGTTATGTTTTATTCTTACTCATTGCTCACATCATTGTGAGTGGTACTGCATTGGGAAATGAAACGGATGTCACAGACTCACGCTCGATTCTAACAAGCACGTTAGATTGGGTTAATAAAAGTAATATGACTGATGATCAAAAAACAAAACTTAGTCGCCATTCCTGCGGTGCTTTTATAGATCCCCTAATTGATGATCAGGGCACACTCCTAGAAATGGAGGATGCCCCTCTGGTGGTTTACTCTGAAGATTCCGAAGCCACCTCCGATTCTTCAGTTACCTTGAAAGGAGATGTCCAAATATCTCAAGGTAATAGAAAAATTCGCGCAAATACTGCAATGCTTGACCAAGGAAATAGGCAAGTGTCTTTAAAAGGTAATGTCCAGTTTCGCGAGCCAGGTCTTTTATTAATTGGTCAAGAGGCAAATATTGATATCGATAATAGAAATGTTGTTATGGATGATCTAACTTATGTTATTCATGAGGCTTCTTTAAGAGGATATGCGAAAAATCTAAATAGGACAGATGAAGGAAAGATAAAAATTATCGAGGCATCTTATTCAACTTGTGAACCTGGGGACTCAAGCTGGAAACTAATCACTGATCAAATAGAGATCGATCAAGATTCAGGATGGGCGATAGTTAAAAACGCACGTCTGGATGTAAAAGATATACCTATTTTTTTCTTCCCTTATTTAAAAGTTCCAATCGATCAACGTCGCTCATCAGGCCTTTTATTCCCTGACATCAACATTAATACAGAGAATGGATTGGATATTACTCAACCCATATATTGGAATTTAGCACCTAATTATGATGCAACTATCGCTCCTCGTGTCATCGAACACAGGGGCTTTGGTTTAGAAGCTAAGTTTCGTTATCTTAATAAGTGGTCCATAAACTCATTTTCAGGGGCTTTTTTAGGTAATGACAGTGGTGGAAGAAATGATGACGATATTGATTTGATAACTGGACTACGTCCCTTTGAGGGGAAGGATAGATATAGATTTAGCATCAACCATTTTGGAGGATCTAATAATACTTGGTCTAGCTCAATCGATTACCACCGTGTTAGTGACATTGAGTATGTGCGCGATTTCGGCAACATGAATCTTGATGAAATGAGTAAAACTCATCTTAAGCAACGAGGATATTTAGACTACTCATCGCGCCACTGGAATTATCGAATTGGTGCTGAAGACTATCAGATCATTACTCGTGGATTGGATAGCCAATACTCAGTAATCCCATACATTACCGCGAATGGGTATTATCATTATGAAAATGATATTGCCCTTAGTTTTGAAAACCAATATGCCGTTTTTAAGCATGATGATCCGTCAATGATAGAGGGCATCCGTAGCCGCCTAGACTATGGGATAAGCTGGAATAAGCAGTGGTCTTGGGGTTATCTGCGACCGGAAATACAATTAAAACACCTGGCATACAAACTGAAAAACTATGACATAAGCTCAATTGGCAATAATGATGAGTCTCCGAATATAACAGTTCCAATTTATAGTTTTGACACGGGTATATTTCTTGAAAGGGACTCAAAGTTAGGTTCAGCATTACTACAAACATTCGAACCAAGAATTTTTTATCTAAACTCATCCTTCAAAGATCAATCAGAATTACCAGATTTTGATACCAGAGAATTTATTCCGACCTACAACTCACTCTTTCAAGATAATCGCTTTGTGGGAGGAGATAGAATTTCTGATGACAAGAAACTAACTATTGGTTTCACCACGCGGTTTCTCGACAAGTCATCCGGAGAAGAGCAATTCAGAGCTAGTATTGCTCAATCAATTTTTTATAGGGATCGACGTGTAAAGCTCAATTTGTCACCCATGAGCAACCAAATAATGAGCTCTCTTGGTACTAAATCCATAATTGCCCTTGAAACAGTAGCGAGAATGAACAAAGAGTGGCGATTTATAGGAGACCTTATCTATAACGAGGACACTAATCAGGTTAACAAGACAAGTCTAACTCTCAGGTATAAGGACAAACGAAATAGATTATTTAATTTTAGTTACCGGTATACTCAGAGAGGTGAGAGGCAGTTTGATGGACGATTAGTTGACCAAGATTTAAAGCAGACAAATCTATCTGCTTTTATTCCTTTGTCCTCTAATTTTAATCTCGTGGGAAGATGGAGTCACGACTTCACTTTTGATCGAGAGCTGGAGATATTTGCAGGGTTTGAATATAACAATTGCTGTTGGAGGGCCTCTGTCATCGCTCGTAGGTGGTTAGACAGGGATGATAAAATACTGTTTCCTGAAGAAAATTTAAAAGCTAAAAACGGTATCTCATTGAAAATCGAATTTAAAGGTTTAGCTGGCAGTGGAAGTCGGTTAGACACAATTTTAAAAAATGGTATTTATGGTTATGAATATGCTGAAAGTTTATAAGAAGTTGTTGGTTCCCTTTACTATTGCATTCCTGGGTTTATTTATGACTGAAATGTCTCTAGCACAAGTTAAAGTCCTAGATAAAATAGTTGCTATCGTAGACGACGGAGTAGTTCTTAAAAGCGAGCTTGATCAGCGAGTATCCTCAGTTAGTCTGCAGATTGCACAATCCGGTACAAATGCACCTCCCATGGATATTCTCACGCAACAAGTACTAGATAGACTTATTTTGGAGAGATTACAACTAACAATGGGATATAACGCAGGAGTTAGAATATCCGACGAAGAATTAAATCAGGCTATAGCAAGAGTCGCGACTAACAATCAGCTTTCAACTGATCAGTATATAGAGCAGATCAAACTTCAGGGATCAACGATTAATGTTGTGCGAGAAGAAATTCGTAATGAATTAACAATTATGAGAGTGCAGCAGGGCCAAGTTATGCGTCGGATTCGAGTTAGTGAGCAAGAACTCGATAATTATCTTAATTCAGAAGAAGGACGCTCAGTTACGTCTCCGGATGTAAACATAGGGCAGATTTTATTATCTGTCCCAAGTGGATCCAGTAGAATAGAAATTGACGAAATTCTTGAACGTGCGACTCTTCTTTTCAATCAAACCACGGCTGGAAAAGATTTTAGAGAGTTAGCCATTGCAAATTCAGCGGATCAATCTGCTCTTCAAGGCGGAGACCTTGGTTGGAGGAATATGGCGCAATTACCCGACGTTTTTATTCAGGCGGTAGGTCAGCTCGATATTGGAGATGTCTCCAAACCTATTCGCAGTGGTGCTGGATACCACCTTATAAAGGTCTATGATCGAAGAGGCGGTGAAAAGAAACTAGTTGAGCAGCACTTTGCAAGACACATACTAATCAAACCGAATCAAATACGTGACGAGAAAACAACTATTGAGCAACTAAAAATACTCGCAGACCGGATCATAGAGGGAGAGGATTTTGCGGCTCTTGCGAAGGAATTTTCTGAAGATCCTGGTTCAGGTTTGAGTGGTGGTGAACTAGGATGGTCAACTCCCGGGATGTTTGTGCCGGAGTTTGAGGAAATTATGAATACAATCGCTGTTGGTGATATTAGTTCTCCATTCTCTTCTCAATTTGGCTGGCATATTCTGCAAGTAACTGAGCGGCGTGAACAAGATTTCAGTCAAGATATTCTTCGTAACCGAGCTCAGAATATGCTTAGACAGCGAAAGTATGACGAAGAATTGCAGGTATGGCTGCAAGAAATCAAAGATGAAGCTTTTATTGAGATAAAAGAGACGCCAACCTCATGAGCTTAAATTTGGCACTGACACCCGGTGAACCGGCGGGTGTAGGGCCCGACATTACTATTCAGCTTGCCCAAGCTGAGCGACAAGAACAAATTATTGTCTTTGCAGATCCTGATATTTTAAAAGCTAGGGCTAAATTGCTGAATCTTCCTTTAAAACTAAAGGATGTCAGCTCAAACTATACTGGATGTAAGTCGGGTGAAATCTCTATAATGCCAGTCCGCGCATCTTCTAAGTCCCGCGCTGGAATTTTAGATCCATCAAATTCAGACTATGTTCTCGAATGTTTAGATAAAGCTGTTGAAGCTTGTAGCTCTGGATTCTGCCAAGCTATGGTCACTGGGCCCGTTCAAAAATCTGTAATAGCGGAAGCCGGATTTCAATTCAGAGGCCATACAGAGTACTTGGCAAAAATAACTGGTGTTGAATCAGTGGTTATGATGCTTGCTACAGAGCATCTTCGTGTTGCATTGGTTACAACACATCTCCCCTTAAAGGAAGTAGCCGGCTCTATTAATAAAGAGCTTCTGACAAACGTTATAAATATTTTATATAAAGACTTACAGCAAAAATTTGGTATTGAGAATCCACAAATTTTCGTTAGCGGCCTTAACCCTCACGCGGGAGAGAATGGTCATTTAGGGGATGAAGAAATTAAGGTTATACAACCTGTCATCGAAGAATTAAACCTTCTAGGTATGAATCTTATTGGACCTATTCCGGCAGATACGTTATTTACACCGAAATATCTTACCTCCGCAGATGCAGTCTTAACAATGTTTCATGACCAAGGATTACCAGTTCTAAAAAGTCAAGGTTTTGGCAAAGCTGCCAATATTACACTTGGACTGCCAATCATAAGAACATCCGTGGACCACGGCACCGCCTTAGATATTGCGGGGTCGGGACTGGCTGATTATGGTAGCCTGAAAACTGCAATTAACGTCGCAAGTCACATGGCTACTAGGAAGTGACCATTTCTCATAAGCCGAGAAAAAGATTTGGTCAAAATTTTTTAGTAGATCAACAAATAATAGATCAAATTGTTTCAGCAATTGGCGCTAATTCAAATGACAACCTCATTGAAATAGGTCCTGGTACTGGCGCTATAACAAAACACCTTGTGAAACTTTGCCCAAAAATGTCTTTGATAGAGCTAGATAGAGATTTAATAGAAATACTAAAGAATAATTTTATCGACCTTCAGGATCTTAAAATTTCCAATATGGACGCCTTAAAAACCGATTTTTCACAATTTTATGATGGCAGAAAACTACGCCTTGTTGGAAATCTTCCATATAATATTTCAACGCCTCTCCTATTTCATTTACTCACTGTCGGACATTTGATCCAAGACATGCATTTCATGCTTCAGCGAGAAGTTGTTGATCGAATGAACGCAATACCTGGAGAAAAGAGTTACGGAAGACTATCTGTAATGATTCAATATAATTGTCGTGTGATGCCGTTAATTCCTGTACCTCCAGAATCATTTAGCCCTGCCCCCAAGGTACAGTCGGCTGTAGTTCGTCTCAAGCCTTATTCACAGAAGCCCTTTATCGCCTCTGACGAGATTCTACTTAGCACAATAGTAAAATTATGTTTTCAACAACGCCGAAAAACCCTCCGTAATTGCTTAAGACCATATGACAGTTATTCATCGTCGATAGGCCAAGTGATTGATCTAACCTCGAGACCTGAAGAACTAAGTATCAGGGACTTTGTGGATATAACAAATATTATTAACCAACTTAAAGATAAAGATTTATGACGTTTTCTAATGAAGCGATACACGTAAATATAGCCACAAAGTATTTAAAACAGCAGTCATCGCCCGAAAAGAAGCAATACGCATTTGCTTATCACGTTACTATTAGCAATATGGGTGGCTTTGCAGCTCAACTACTCACGAGACATTGGATCATTATTGATGGTAACCAAGAAAGAGAGGAAGTCCATGGTTCTGGAGTGATTGGACAGCAACCACTAATCAAACCTGGGATGTCCTATGAATATACTAGTGGAGTAATTCTAAAAACACCGATAGGAACCATGCAAGGCAGTTACAGTATGATTGATAATAATGGAGAAACTCTTGATGTAAGGATTGAGCCTTTCCTTCTATCAGTTCCAAATGCGGTGCACTAAATGACGGATTATGTAGTAGGAGATATTCAAGGTTGCTTCGATGAGTTGATTGGTTTGCTCAAACAAGTCCGATTTAACCCAGATACGGATAACTTAATTGCCGCTGGTGATATTGTAAACCGAGGTCCGAAATCCCTTGAAACACTGCGGTTTTGTAAAAGTTTGGGAAAGTCGTTTCAAATGGTTCTAGGTAACCATGATTTGCATCTGTTGGCGATCGCTAAAGGCGTAAAAAGTCCTACATCAAAAGATACACTACACGATATTTTGAAAGCCTCAGATGCTCAAATATTATTAGACTGGCTACAACAACATCCTCTTCTGCTCAACATCGGAGAATACACGATCGTCCATGCTGGTATCCCTCCTCAGTGGGATTTAAATCAAGCAGAACTACTGGCAAAGGAAGTTCAATCAGCTTTATTATCTGAGCAATCTGGGGAGTTTTTTACACACATGTATGGAAACGAACCAAGTATTTGGGACTCCACTTTAAAAGGTACCGATCGACTCAGATTGATTACGAATTACTTTACACGTATGAGATTTTGTACCGAAGTTGGCCAGTTAGATTTACAAAATAAGAACTCAATAAGTGCTAATTTCCCCTATAAGGCATGGTTTGCTTGGGGTGCTAGAAGAAGTGCACAAAGCAAAATAGTCTTTGGCCACTGGGCAGCGCTCAAAGGTATGAATTGCGGAGAAAATTTGTTTGCTTTAGACACTGGATGTATTTGGGGAGGGCCCATGAGAGTAATGAACCTTAATAATGAAGAGTATACGGACTACAAAATATCTCCCTAATAATAAAAAAGCCAAGTAACATGGTTACTTGGCCTTATTAAAATGACAACCACGCTTAGCTACTCAACAGCTTCCACCAACTCTTCTTCAGTCTCCACAATCTCACGCCCCACTAACTCGACATATGCCATAGGCGCTTTATCCCCTGTTCGATAACCACACTTTAATATACGAACATAACCCCCTGGCCTCTCTTGATAACGCGGTCCTAGATCGGTAAACAATTTTGCTACCGTCTCTTTGTTACGTAAACGATCAAACGCCAGCCTGCGATTAGCAACGTTATCCTGTTTGGAAAGTGTTATCAAAGGCTCTGCGAAACTACGCAGTTCTTTAGCCTTTGGCAGAGTGGTTTTAATTAGCTCATGCTCTACCAAAGAGGCAGTCATGTTGCGAAACATAGCCCTCTTATGAGGCCCTGTTTTATTTAATTTGCGGCCACTGTATCGATGACGCATGATTCTCTTCCTTAATTCTTTACTAAATTAGCAAAAATTTTTGTAGTAGTTTAGTTAGCTTAGCTCTCGATCGCTTTTAATACTGGCTGGAGGCCAATTCTCTAACCGCATCCCCAAGGACAACCCCCTGGATGCCAGAACATCTTTGATTTCGGTCAATGATTTCTTTCCAAGGTTTGGTGTCTTCAATAACTCTACCTCAGTTCGCTGAATAAGATCACCGATATAGTAAATACTCTCTGCCTTTAGACAGTTTGCCGAACGAACAGTTAGCTCTAAATCGTCAACGGGGCGAAGAAGGATAGGATCAATTTCTTCTTCCTTTTCCTCTGGCTCTGCCATCGTCTCCCCTTGAAGATCCACAAAGACAGCCATTTGCTGTTGCAAAATAGTTGCCGCGCGACGAATCGACTCTTCTGGATCTATAGTTCCATTGGTCTCAAGCTCTAAAATTAACTTATCTAAATCTGTACGATTTTCAACCCGAGCATTATCTACGCTATAAGAAACCTTGAAGATTGGGCTAAATGAAGCATCTAGCTGTAAACGGCCTATTGTCCGGTTATCTTCATCATTAACACGGGAATCAGATGGTTGATAACCTCTCCCACGGACAACTCGCAATTGCATATTAAGGGATGTCTTACCAGCAATTGTAGCAATCACATGGTCTGGATTGACTACCTCTAGGTGACTGTCACACTCAATATCACCTGCAGTCACGACGCCAGGCCCTTGAGCGTTCAGAGTAACAGTAGTTTCGTCTCTTCCTTCCATGACTACTGCAATACCCTTGAGATTTAGAAGGATCTCCATAACATCTTCCTGGATTCCCTCAATAGTACTATATTCGTGCTCAACACCGTCAATCTCAACCTCTACGATAGCGCATCCCGTCATAGAAGAGAGCAATATGCGTCGCAGCGCGTTCCCTAAAGTGTGTCCAAATCCTCTCTCGAGAGGCTCTAGAACAACCTTAGCATGTGTTGAATCGTAAGACGTTACATCGATGTTTCGCGGTGTAAGCATTTCAGTCGCAGAATTTTGCATATTATTACCTGTAGGGGCTGGCAGAGATTATTTGGAGTAAAGTTCAACGATCAAATTTTCATTGATCTCAGCAGGAAGATCGTCACGATCTGGATTTCTCATGAGAGTCCCTTCCATCTTATTGGCATCTACGTTCATCCACTCTACATCTCCACGCTGAGACGCCAACTGCATTGCAGTCTGGACGCGAAGCTGTTTTTTTGATTTTTCACGCAGGCCTACAACATCTCCCTCTTTAACTTGGAAGGATGCAATATTTACCTTTTGGCCATTGACCAAGATAGCATTATGAGCAACTAGCTGACGAGACTCCGCTCGAGTCGATCCAAAGCCCATGCGATAGACTACGTTGTCGAGTCTAGACTCAAGGAGTACTAAAAGATTCTCACCAGTATTTCCCCTAAGGCGAGCAGCAGACTTGTAGTAGTTACTGAACTGTTTCTCAAGAACACCGTAGATACGGCGAACCTTCTGCTTCTCCCTTAATTGCACGCCATAGTCCGAGAGTCTTCCTCTACGCTGGCCATGTTGCCCTGGCGCACTTTCCGCGCGGCATTTAGACTCAAGCGGCCTGACGCCACTTTTAAGAAATAAATCTGTCCCTTCACGCCGGGACAATTTACAGGTTGGTCCAAGATATCTAGCCATTATCGTCCTCTCTCACACACGTCGCTTTTTAGGAGGTCGACATCCATTATGTGGAACAGGAGTCACATCCAAAATATTAGTTATTTTATACCCAGCATTATTCAGAGCTCGAACGGCAGATTCCCGTCCAGGGCCGGGACCCTTAACTTGTACGTCAAGATTTTGTAGCCCAAAGTCTTTGGCGGCTTCACCTGCACGCTCCGCAGCAACCTGTGCAGCAAAAGGAGTACTTTTTCTAGATCCACGAAATCCTGACCCACCGGAGGTCGCCCATGAAAGGGTGTTGCCTTGACGGTCCGTGATCGTAACAATCGTGTTATTAAAAGATGCGTAGATGTGAGCTACACCATCTATCACCGTTTTTTTGACCTTTTTTCTAGTCGTTTTAGTCGCTGCTTTTGCCATTATAATCCGATCCTAATTATCGTTTAATCGGGCGCTTTGGACCCTTCCGGGTGCGCGCGTTAGTCTTAGTGCGTTGCCCACGTAACGGCATGTTACGTCGATGGCGAAGCCCTCTGTAGCATCCGAGATCCATCAATCTCTTGATATTCATACTGGACTCTCTACGGAGGTCACCCTCTACTTCATTTTGCCCAACAGCGGCACGAAGTTTATCAAGCTGACCTTCATCTAATGCAGAAATTTTAGTATCTTCTGCTATGCCCACATCCGCACAAATTTTCTTGGCAGTTGGACGCCCGATACCAAAAACATACGTCAGCGAAATAACGGTGTGTTTGTTATCAGGTATATTGACTCCGGCAATACGGGCCATTAACTTTACTCCACTTAAACTAAGGGTTTAACCGATGCTTTGACAACAAGCATCAACACTGCAAAAAGGCGCGGTAGAATACCGATTGATCTGTCAAAAATCAACTAGATTGTCTCTATCGCTTGTTTCTAAAGTGGTCCGATATCATTTAATACGAACCACAAAATTACTTTTGTACTGCTTTAAATCGAGGATTTGATTTACAAATGACATATACACGTCCACGGCGCTTTACAACCTTACAATCTGGGCTTCTGTTTTTAGCACTCTTGAGTGATTTAACAACTTTCATAAAATAACCTCTCTATCTTCGGCCAACGTTTTTTAGGTTTGCCTTTTTCATAAGCGAATCATATTGCTTTGACTGAATATGTGACTGAACCTGCGCCATAAAATCCATTGTCACAACAACTGCAATTAACAGCGATGTCCCACCTAAATAAAATGGTACATTAAAATACACATTCAAAAACTGTGGCATGAGACAGATCAAGGTAATATAAACACCTCCAATCAATGTTAGTCTCGTAGTAACACTGTCAATATATTTGGCAGTATTCTCTCCGGGACGGATCCCTGGCAGGAACGCACCACCCTTCTTTAAATTATCAGCCACTTCTCGCGGGTTATACATCAAGGCAGTGTAGAAGAAGCTGAAGAATATAATTAAACTTGAAAAAAGCAAAATGTATAAAGGTTGCCCTGGACCGATCAACAAGGCTACATCTTGAAGCCATTCTGGCGCGTTAACACCCTGACCGAACCATGTGCTGATAGAAGTTGGAAATAATAACAAACTACTTGCAAAAATTGCCGGAATTACCCCTGCCATATTAACTTTCAAAGGAAGATGGGACGTTTGAGCATTATAAGCTTGCCGCCCTTGTCTTTGAGCGTAGTTAACGGTGAGTCTACGCTGGCCTCTTTCAATAAAGACGACGAAGTACACAACCGCAACACCGATAATGAGCACAAACAGCAGCATTAGTGGGTTCAAATCACCCTGCCTTGCTGACTCTAGCGCCTGCCCCGCGGCACCTGGCATTCCAGCGACAATCCCAGCAAAAATAAGCATAGAAATTCCGTTGCCTATTCCCCGTTCGGTAATTTGCTCGCCCAACCACATTAAGAAGACTGCACCAGCCACCAAGGAGGAGATCGCAACTGCATAGAACATCGGAGTTACCTCATAGGCAAGCCCTTGGGAACCGAACCCCACAGCCATTGCACTCCCTTGAATCGTGGCAAGAAGAACAGTTCCATAGCGAGTGTATCGATTAATGGTTCGCCGGCCGCTATCACCCTCTTTCTTGAGTTGCTCTAAACTTGGAACAGTAGCCGATAGTAGCTGCATAATAATTGACGCAGAAATGTAAGGCATGACGCCAAGAGCTAGGATTGATAATCTCTCCAACGCCCCACCGGAGAACATATTAAACAGCCCTAAGAAGGTACCTTGGTTCTGATTAAATAACTCCGCCAATCGGTCCGGATCGAATCCTGGCACAGGAATGTGGGTACCAATTCGGTAGATAATAATAGCCATAAACAAAAAGCGAAGTCGAGACCAAAGCTCGCCCAGTCCTTTTTGATTGCCCACAGGCATACCGCCAGGTTTCGCCATCTTATCTACTCTTCTACCTTTCCACCGGCTGCTTCAATAGCTGCAATTGCACCTTTTGTCGCACGAACGCCTTTAAGAGTAACAGCCTTGACCAACTCTCCAGATGCAAACACTTTAGCGCGTAAGATATTATTATTAATTAAGCCGGCTGCCCGAAGAGATTCAATATCTACAATATCTCCTTCTATTAGACCTAGCTCAGACAAACGGATCTCTGCCGTCACGGCTGCCAGACGAGATGTAAACCCATACTTTGGAAGGCGCTTCTGTAAAGGCATTTGTCCACCTTCAAAACCTGGCCGTACAGTCCCTCCAGACCTTGACTTCTGGCCCTTGTGCCCTCGACCACCGGTCTTACCCAAACCGCTTCCAATACCTCTCCCTGCGCGTTTGGCTTCTTTTATTCGTCCTGGAGCTGGACTAAGGGTATTGAGTCGCATATTACGCTTCCTCTACTTGTAACAAGTAGTTAATTTGATTAATCATTCCTCGAACAGACGGAGTGTCCTCGACTTCGACTGTATGTCCAATTCGACGCAGTCCTAATCCAGACAGGCAGGCCTTATGATTCTTAAGGCGGCCGATAGCACTTTTCACTTGCGTCACCTTCACTTTACTCACTTTCGCTTTTGCCATGATTTTATCCAATGAATATCTTGCTTGTTTGACGTTATTTAATTGAGAATCTCATCTACAGATTTCCCGCGCTTGGCGGCAACGTCATCTGGAGAGCTCATTGACTCGAGAGCCTTAAAAGTAGCTCTAACAACGTTAACTGGATTCGTCGAGCCATAGCACTTGGCTAAAACATTTTGAACGCCAGCTAATTCCAGAACCGAGCGCATGGCACCACCAGCAATCACCCCAGTTCCCTCTGACGCAGGCTGCATATAAATTTTTGATGCCGCATGGATTCCTTTCGTTGGGTACTGGATGGTTTTTCCATCCAACGCAACATTAATCATGTTCCTGCGAGCAGCCTCCATAGCTTTCTGAATCGCCATTGGTACCTCGCGCGCTTTCCCCCGACCAAATCCTACTTTGCCATTTCCATCACCAACCACAGTGAGTGCAGTAAAGCCAAAAATTCTTCCACCTTTTACCGTTTTTGCTACCCGATTAACCTGTACTAGCTTCTCCATCATGCCTTCAGCGGACGCATCTTTTTGATCTGTAAGAGCCATATAATCTACCTATTAAAATTCTAGGCCGGCTTCACGCGCGGCGTCGGCCAGCGCTTTCACACGACCATGATATTTAAATCCATTTCGATCAAACGCAACTGAGGTCACACCTGCTGCAACAGCACGCTCAGCAACTAATTTTCCCACAACCGAAGCCGCATCTATGTTACCAGTACTACCAGATCGCAAATCCTTCTCAAGAGTCGAGGCGGAAGCAACAACACTATCTCCATCACCAGTAATAATCTGGGCATAGATATGTCGTGGCGTACGATTAACACACAACCTAGTAACTCCTTGTTCTCGAATCCTCATCCGAGCTCGTTTAGCTCTACGTTGGCGTGAAACTTTTTTATCTATCATTAGTAATATCCCGTTACTTCTTCTTGGCTTCTTTTCGTCTTATATACTCACCAGATATCCTAACCCCTTTACCTTTGTAAGGCTCTGGTGGGCGGAAAGCTCGGATTTCAGCAGCGACCTGGCCCAATTTTTGTTTATCTACAGACTTGATTAGCACCTCAGTCTGACTAGGAGTTTCAGCTGTAACGCCAGCAGGCAGCTCATAAACAACTGGATGAGAGAATCCTAAAGTCAAATTGATTTTGGATCCTTGGACTTGTGCTCGATAACCAACTCCAACAAGATCAAGTTTTTTTTCAAATCCCTGAGAGACTCCGGTGACCATATTATTCACCAATGATCGCGTGGTACCAGACATTGCCTTGGCAAACTTGTCTGTTGAACGAGCTGAGAAAGTTAAAACATTATCATTATGAACAATCTCTACCTGCCCGTTTACTGACATTGCCAGGGTCCCTTTGGCTCCTTTAACTGAAATCTCAGTCTCTCCTAGCGTAACTTCAACACCGCTGGGCACTTCAACTGGATTATTTGCAACTCTAGACATTTCTAGTTCCTATCAAAATACTGTGCAAAGTACTTCACCGCCGATGCCAGCCGTTCTGGCCGCTCGATCAGTCATCACACCTTGACTTGTTGAAATAATAGCGATTCCAAGACCACTTCGAACCTTAGGCAGATCATTAGAACCCATATAAACTCTGAGACTTGGCTTGCTAGTTCGAGAAATTTCCTCAATAACAGGCTTACCATCAAAGTACTTTAATGCAACTGTCAAAGTCGGCTTAATTTCCTCACTCACACTAAACCCGCTAATGTAGCCCTCATCCTCCAATACCTTCGCCACTGAAGCTTTAAGCTTAGAGGAAGGCATAGCCACCTCAGGCATACTACGGTGATGCGCATTACGAATGCGCGTTAACATATCTGAAATAGGATCTTGCATACTCATTTCGTTTGGCTCCTCAATCTACCAACTTGCTTTAACTAATCCCGGAACCTCTCCACGCATAGCTGACTCGCGGAGCTTGTTTCGACACAAGCCAAACTTTCTGTAAACACCGTGCGGACGACCAGTGACTCGACAACGATTTCGTTGACGAACCGGACTAGCATCACGTGGCAATTTTTGTAGCGCTTGCTGAGCATTCCAGCGATCTTCGTCTGATGCCTCAACACTATGTATCACAGCTTTGAGCGCTGCGCGTTTGACAGCAAACTTTGCTACTGTCTTTGCGCGTTTATGTTCGCGCTGTACCATCGATACCTTGGCCATTAATCTATGTCCTCAACCTTTTAACGGGAAATTAAAGGCTCTAAGCAAAGCTCGGCCTTCGTCATCATTTCGTGCAGTAGTCGTAATTGTTATATCCAAACCCCTCAACTTATCAATTTTTTCATAATCAATTTCTGGAAAAATAATTTGCTCTGTTACTCCCATTGAGAAGTTTCCTCGCCCATCAAACTGCTTTGGGCTAATTCCTCGAAAATCCCGGATACGGGGTATAGCAATACCAACAAGTCTTTCTAAAAACTCATACATTCGATCGGATCTCAGCGTTACTTTTGTCCCAATAGGCCATCCCTGACGAACTTTAAAGCCTGCAATAGACTTCCTAGCGTTATTTATGATGGGCTTCTGTGCTGAAATTAGAGTGAGATCTGACACCGCATTTTCAAGAGCCTTTTTATCACCAATTGCCTCACCAACACCCATATTCAGGGTGATCTTAGTGATGCGGGGCACCTCCATTACATTGGCCAGTCCAAGCTCTTGCTTTAGCTTGGGTACCAATTCTTTTTTATAAACTTCTTTCAACCTTGCCATTACGTTTTCCTATTCTCTCAAGCGTCGACTGCTTCGCCACTGGACTTAAAGATACGAATTTTCGTATTATCCTCTTGAATCTTAAAACCAACGCGATCGCCCTTGTTGGTCGACGCATTGAAAAGAGCAACATTCGAAACCTGTATAGGAGCTTCTCTTTCAATTATCCCGCCGGGAGTTCCAGCATTAGGATTTGGCTTTTGATGCTTCTTTATCATCTGCACTCCAGAGACAATAATTCGATTGTCTTCGAGCACTTTGAGCACCTTCCCACGCTTTCCTTTGTCTTTCCCAGCTATGACGACCACTTCATCGTCACGCTTAATTTTTAGCATTGCCATTCCTTAATCCTCGCTTAAAGCACTTCTGGTGCTAAAGAGATAATTCTCATGAACCGCTCAGTCCGAAGTTCTCGAGTGACGGGTCCAAAAATACGCGTACCTACAGGTGCCAGGCTAGCATTTAATAGAACCGCGGCATTGTCATCAAACTTAATAAGACTTCCATCTTGTCGACGCAGTCCTTTTTTTGTTCGAACCACTACCGCACTCATCACCTGCCCTTTTTTAACCTTACCTCGGGGAATGGCTTCTTTTACAGTAACCTTAATAATGTCACCTACTCTTGCGTAACGCCTATGTGAACCACCCAAGACCTTGATACACATTACGCGTCGAGCGCCACTGTTATCCGCTACGTCAAGATAGCTTTCTGTTTGAATCATTTCCTTTCCCCAAACCCGTTATATCTACAGCTTTACTCTGCCGTAGCACGCTCATCAATGTTAATTAATTTCCATGCCTTATCTTTAGAGACAGGACGGCACTCGGCGATAGTTACTAAATCACCCATGCTGGCATCGTTACTATCATCATGAGCTTTAATTTTAGACGACTTAGTTAAAATCTTACCGTAAACAGGATGTTTCACGCGCCGCTCTACCAATACCGTTATAGTCTTATCCATCTTATCACTGACAATACGACCACTCAGTGTTCTGGAACTAGTCTTTATCTCTGACATCTTTAATCTCCAGCCTTCTGGGCCATAATGGTCTTAATTCTTGCAATATTTCTGCGTGTAGCCTTAACTAAGTGGCTCTCATTAAGTTGTCCAGTAGAACTCTGCATGCGCAATTTAAACTGCTGCTTAAGTTCATCGCCTAAAGCTGACTGAAGCTCGGCGACAGACTTTTCTCTTAACTCGCTTGCTTTCATATTCACATTACCGTCCGTTTAACAAAAGTTGTGGAGATGGGTAATTTCGCTGCCCCTAGCGCAAAGGCTTCGCGAGCCAACTCCTCACTGACACCTTCCATCTCGTAAAGGACCTTTCCTGGCTGAACCAGCGCCACCCAATACTCTACATTACCTTTACCCTTACCCATTCTGACTTCCAAGGGCTTATTAGTTATCGGCTTATCTGGAAACACTCGAATCCAAATCTTTCCACCACGTTTAATGTGCCGCGTCATTGCTCGTCGAGCTGCCTCAATCTGTCTAGCTGTCAACCGACCACGACCCGACGCCTTGAGACCAAACTCACCAAAGCTAACTTTGCTACCACGCTGTGCAAGGCCTCTATTGCGCCCTTTGTGCATTTTGCGGAATTTTGTACGTTTCGGTTGCAGCATTTCGCTTTACCCTTCTCTCACTTAATTCTTACTTCGTTTTTCTTTAGCAGGCGCCTGACCAGGCTCCTCACCACCCAGAACTTCCCCTTTAAAAATCCAGACCTTAACACCAATAATTCCATAGGTAGTGTTCGCTTCAGAAGACGCATAATCTATATCCGCCCTCAAGGTATGAAGAGGTACTCGACCTTCCCGATACCACTCAGAACGGGCAATCTCTGCTCCGCCCAATCGACCACCTACCTGAATTTTTACGCCCAAAGCTCCCCCACGCATGGCATTTTGAACCGCACGCTTCATTGCTCGCCTAAACATCACTCTACGTTCTAGCTGCTGAGCCACATTTTGACCAACCAAAGTCGCGTCAAGATCGGGCTTTCGAATTTCTTCGATATTGATATTGACTGAACAACCCATTACTTTGCCAATATCATTTCTTAAACGTTCTACATCTTCACCCTTCTTGCCAATAACGATCCCTGGTCGGGCTGTATGGATCGTGATCCTCGCACTATCTGACGGTCGCTCAATGTCAATTCTACTAACTGACGCATGAGACAGTTGCTTTTGAATGAACGCTCTCACAGCTAAATCTTGATTCAGCTTATCAGCATAGTCTTTGTTACCGGCATACCAGGTAGAGCTATGCTTCTTAACTATCCCAAGACGGATACCGGTTGGATGAACTTTTTGACCCATTACGTGGTCTCCCGAACCTAAATTTTACTTTTCAGCGACTTTAACTGTGATATGACAGCTACGTTTAAAAATTCTATCTGCACGACCTTTCGCGCGAGGCTTAATGCGCTTCATGGTCATACCTTCATCAACAAAAATTGTGGAAACTTTAAGCTCATCGACATCAGCCCCATCATTATGCTCAGCATTTGCTATCGCTGATTCCAGCACCTTTTTTATGATATCAGCCCCTTTCTTCGTGCTGAATTGTAATATCTCAAGCGCAGACTCTACAGACTTACCTCGGATCTGATCCGCTACCAGCCTAGCCTTCTGTGCCGACATTCGGGCGCCTTTTAATTTAGCTACTACTTCCACAATAAACTACCTCTTTCAACCAAACCAAACTTAACGTTTGGCTTTTTTGTCCGCAGCATGACCGCGATAAGTACGAGTAGGAGAAAACTCTCCTAATTTATGACCCACCATTTCCTCGTTAATTGAGACAGGAATATGCTGGCGTCCGTTATGGATCGCAATAGTCAACCCAACCATGTCAGGCAAAATCATAGAGCGTCTGGACCAAGTTTTGATAGGTCTTCGCTCATTGTTAGCGACCGCCGCCTCTACCTTCTTTGCGAGGTGGAGATCTATAAATGGTCCTTTCTTTAGAGAGCGTGGCACGTTTGCTATCCTCTTAAAATTATTAAGTCGACGACTACTTGCGGCGACGGATTATATACTTATCAGTACGCTTATTCTTTCGAGTCTTGTACCCTTTTGTGGGCATCCCCCAAGGGGACACAGGATGTCTTCCGCCCGAGGTTCGACCTTCTCCACCTCCGTGAGGGTGATCGACCGGATTCATTGCCACACCTCGAACTGTGGGGCGAACTCCACGCCATCTTGAGGCACCAGCCTTCCCTAAAGAGCGCAAGCTATGCTCACTATTGCAAACTTCGCCAAGCGTAGCTCGACAATCGATTGGAAGTCGTCTCATTTCCCCACTTCGCAAACGGACAGTAGCATATGCGTCTTCCCGAGCTACAAGCTGGACGGAGGCTGCAGCACTTCGGGCTATTTGAGCTCCTTTTCCTACCTTCATCTCAACGCAGTGGACAACAGATCCAACTGGAATCTTCCTCAAAGGCAGACTGTTACCCACTTTAATTGGCGCGTTTTCACCTGAAACAATAGTATCTCCAGCTGCGACACCTTTCGGAGCAATAATGTACCTTCTCTCTCCGTCTGCGTAACACAACAACGCTATGTGCGCTGATCTATTAGGGTCGTACTCAAGTCTTTCAACTTTCGCTGGGACTCCGTCTTTATTCCTTTTAAAATCAATGATCCTATAGTGTTGCTTATGACCTCCACCAATATGACGAACCGTAATACGTCCGCCACTATTTCGCCCTCCAGATCGCTTTTTTGGCGCTAGAAGTGGTCCGTGGGGAGCTCCTTTATGCAAATCAGGATTGACAACGCTTACAACAAATCGTCGCCCCGGGGAAGTTGGTTTTCTTTTAATAACTGCCATGAGTAACCCCTTACTCCGCTACTGAAAAGTCAATATCTTGACCTTCCGCCAGTCGAACATAGGCCTTCTTCCAATCGCTACGCTGACCCATTCCTGTCTTGGTGCGACGAGACTTGCCTTTCATATTTACAACACGGACATCGTCCACTTGAACTTCAAATAACTGTTCAACAGCTTTCCGAATTTCCAACTTATTTGCGCTTGTTGAGACCTTGAAAACTACTTGAGCAGCATCGCCAGAGGCCATAGCTGATTTCTCAGTGATATGGGGCCCTAAAAGCACCTTGAAGAGTCGCTCTTGATTCATACCAAAATCTCCTCAATTTTTTTGAGCGCCGCGATAGTCACCACAACTTTATCTGAATTGATTAAACTAACTGGGTCGATCGCTGCGACATCCCTGACATCGACTTTGTGAAGATTTCGTGAGGAGAGGTATAGATTCTCGCTCACATCTTCTGTAACAATTAAAGCCTCCTGCAAACCGTACTCAGACAATTTAGCAATTAATCCTTTAGTCTTAGGCTCCTTGACATCAAAGTCTTTGACAACTACTAGCCTCTCTTGTCGAGCAAGTTCTGAGACAATTGATCTCATCGCAGAACGATACATCTTTTTGTTAAGCTTCTGGGTATGATCCTGAGGTTGAGCAGCGAAGGTTACACCGCCTCCTCTCCAAATTGGACCACGAATGGTTCCTGCTCGAGCACGTCCTGTTCCCTTCTGCCGAAAGGGTTTTCGCCCTCCACCTGAAACCGCCGAGCGGTTCTTTTGAGCTCTTGTACCCTGTCGGGATCCTGCTAGAAAGGCTACGACTGCCTGATGGACAAGATCATGATTGAAATCAATACCAAAAGCAGCCTCAGAGACTTCTACTGTTCCTTTGTTACCCTTGGGTGTGGCGATTGCTAATTCCATGGACACTCCCCTTAAGCCTTAACTGCTGGACGAACGATAATATCACCGCCAGGAGCACCTGGAACGGCGCCTTTAATTAACAAAAGATTTCTCTCTGCATCAACACGGACGATTTCCAAATTCTGCGTAGTTACTTGAGCATTACCCATCTGACCACTCATTTTTTTGCCTTTGAAAACTCGTCCCGGAGTCTGATTCTGACCAATCGATCCATTGGACCGGTGGGAAATTGAATTACCATGGGTTGCATCTTGCATACTAAAGTTCCAACGCTTAACACCGCCCTGAAAACCCTTTCCTTTAGACGTACCAGTAACATCGACTTTCTGACCCTGCTCAAAACGCTCTACAGTGATGGCACTACCTACTTCGAACGCCTCATCGGAATCGTCTGATCGGAACTCCCAATGACCTCGACCAGCTTCAACGCCTGCTTTAGCAAACTCTCCGGCTTGGGGCTTTGAAACGCGGGAAGACTTTTTGAACCCTGTGGTAACCTGAACAGCAGAATAACCGTCAGTTTCCACGGACTTTATTTGAGTGACGTGGTTTGGAGACGCTTCGATAACTGTTACAGGAACTGAAGCTCCCTCATCGGTAAAAATACGAGTCATTCCGCACTTGCGGCCGACAATACCTATTCTCATTTTATAACCTCTCACGTGTACGGGGCTTTTACCCGCTACGGCCGCCAATTTCAGGGCGTTACACTATCATACGCATCCAATGCAAATTCACCGGACAGAAATAATCAGCTTAGGCTTATTTGAACCTCTACGCCTGCTGCAAGATTTAGCTTCATCAATGCATCAACTGTTTTCTCAGTTGGCTCCACAATATCGATCAAACGCTTATGGGTTCGAATCTCATACTGATCTCGAGCATCTTTGTTTACGTGCGGTGAAATCAATATTGTGAATCTTTCCTTTCGAGTTGGCAGAGGGATAGGCCCGCGAATCTGAGCTCCTGTTCGCCGTGCCGTCTCAACAATTTCCTGGGTAGAGGAATCAATCAATTTATGATCGAATGCTTTGAGACGAATCCTAATACTTTGGTTTTGCATGTACCCGAAACTCCGCTATTTTTTCTACTTATAAGCCTGATGCGATAACTCGTAAACACCAGCCCCTGAAAAGGAGCGCGAATTCTAGAGCCGCACCCCACAACTGTCAAGCAATTAAACCGTGATAACTTATTTTTTTGCTCTACTAACAAAGAGGATCATTATGATTTCAGAGCTGAAAGAAAAGGGGCCAATAAGGCCCCTTTAGAATCTAGATCATTAAAATCATTCTATAATTTTAGCAACGACTCCTGCACCAACAG
>ERZ802827.15-NODE-15-length-96196-cov-13.2409_pt1 | contig 96196 bp, 93 predicted proteins | sample MGYA00345652_ERZ802827 | MGnify/ENA primary metagenome ERZ802827 (study PRJEB30503, sample SAMEA104212372) | marine metagenome | biome: Westerlies Biome; feature: [SRF] surface water layer (ENVO:00010504) within the epipelagic zone...; material: water (ENVO:00002006)... | reverse complement strand
ACAGCTGAAACACATATAATTCTCGGTAATATGTTCAGAAATAGAGGAGAGGTAGATAGAGCAATAAGAGTTCACCAAAATTTAATTGCAAGACCCGAATTGCATCCCAAGATAAGACAGGAGTGCTCTATAGAATTAGCAAAAGATTATTTAAAAGCAGGATTTCTAGATAGAGCAGAAATTATTTTCACAAAACTTTCAAATGAAGTAAAAAGACCAACACGAATTTTGTATCATTTGAAAGAAATATATGAGCAAGAAAAAGAATGGAAAAAGGCTATAGAAGTATCTAGCAGAATCCAGTCATCAAGTAACGAAGAATTATCGGATATCATATCTCATTATTATTGCGAGTTAGCAGAAATACAATTAAGTATGGCTGGTAATAACAGTTTAGCAGAAGCAAGACGGTATATTAATAAAGCAATTGGATATAACAAGGAATCCATAAGGGCTTTAATTCTACTTGGTGATATATCATCTAATAATGAAAATTATACCGATGCCTTAAAAAAATATATTAATATTTATGAAAACTTTCCAGAAGAATCATATTTAGTATTAACAAAACTTAAGAATGTGTACACAAAATTAAATAGAAAAGATAATTTTTATGACTTCTTAAGAAGTCTAACTAATATTACACATCCAATTGATCTTTATTCTAATATACATAAGAGTTCAGATGGAAATATAAGTAATAAAGAAATTTCTGATTTATATCAAAATGAATTTTTAAATAATAGAGTTAATTTATCGCAACTATCTGATTATCTGGACCTAATTATAGAGAACAAAGTCGCTTTTGATAATAAGAGCTTAAATAATATTAAAGCTTGTTTAGATGTATACTCAAAAAAAGTTAGTATGCATGAATGTTCGAAATGTGGTTATGAAAGTACAAAACATTTTTGGCAATGCCCAAGCTGCCATCAGTGGTCTACAGTTAGAAAAAATTTTGTAAATAATACCAAAAATCATAATTATGTCGTTTCAAGATAAAAATAATTCTAAGGTTATTGTTGCACTAGATTATAATAGTAAAGAAGATGCTATTTTAATGGCAAATACTTTAAAACCTTCACTATGTAAATTAAAAGTTGGCCTTGAATTATTTGTAAGTTGTGGCCCGAGTATTATTAAAGATCTGCATACATTAGGTTATAAAATATTCTTAGACCTTAAATTTCATGATATAACCAATACAGTGGTTAAAAGCTGTCTATCAGCTTCGAAACTAGGAGTTTGGATGATTAACATACACTCTAGTGGTGGCAAAAATATGATGGTAAAATCAAAAGATGAAATTGTTAAAAATAATTATCAAACATTGATTTTGGGTGTAACAATATTAACATCTATGGAAGAAAATGAAATTAATGAAATTGGTTATTCGTGTAATATTAAAGAGCAAGTTTTAAAAATGGCTAGACTATGTTACCAATCAGAGCTAAATGGGGTAGTCTGTTCTACAAAAGAAGCAAAATTTATAAAATCAGAGTTTCCAGAAGATTTTATATGTGTATGTCCAGGTATACGCAATACAGAAAATAAAAGTGATGATCAAAAAAGAATTGCTACACCTAAGTTAGCAGCTGAATCTGGAGCAGATTATATTGTTGTTGGAAGACCTATAACAAAAAGTGATAAACCTTTAGAGTCTCTAATGATGATCAAAAAAGAATTTGATGAATCGAAAATAATATAAGAATATAGGAATATGAAAAATAGAAAAATCAAGAGTGTTGTTTTCCCTGTAGCAGGAATGGGAACAAGATTTCTACCTGCTACAAAAGCAAGTCCAAAAGAGATGCTTCCAATAGTTGATAAACCTCTGATTCAATATGCAGCAGAGGAGGCTGTAGATGCTGGCATTGAAAATTTAATATTTATTACTGGTAGAAATAAATTTAGCATTCCAAATCATTTTGATAAGGCATACGAAATTGAAACTGAACTTGAAAGAAGAAATAAAAAAAGTGAATTAGAATTGGTGCAAAATATCATCCCTAATAATATAAATTGTATTTATATTAGGCAGTCTCAAGCATTGGGTCTTGGACATGCAGTTCTTTGCTCTAAAGCTGCTGTTGGTGATAATCCTTTTGCTGTTATTTTAGCTGATGATATGATTTTATCTTCTAAAAAAGGTTGTTTGTCACAAATGGTTGAAAGATACGAAGATCTCAATTCTAGTATTGTTGCAGTTGAGAAGGTTGAGAATAATCTTTTGCATAAGTATGGCATTATTGATGGAACAGCTAATAAAAATAATAAAGATTGGAGTCTGTCAAATATAGTTGAAAAACCAGATAATAATAATGCGCCGAGTAATATGGGGGTTGTAGGAAGATACATTTTAAATCCATCGATATTTAATATTCTCGAAAAAACACAAAAAGGTGCGGGTGGGGAAATACAACTTACTGATGCAATAGCTACTCAAATATTGAATGAAGATGTTTTCGCCTATGAATTTGAGGGGAAAAGATTTGATTGTGGAAGTAAATTGGGTTTTTTAGAGGCAACAATTCAATATGGTTTAAATCATAATGAGCTCTCAAACGACCTGAAAGAATATCTTAGGAATTTAAATTTAGATTAGTATGGCTCCCCCGGACGGGCTCGAACCGCCGACCTAGTGATTAACAGTCACCCGCTCTACCAACTGAGCTACAGGGGAATATACCGTGAATAGCTATTATACGTATTTTTTTTAATATTCATATAGATTATTAAAGCTGTTACAACAAAAATACAAAATAGTAAATATTGAATTTTAGGTATTTTATAAAAATACCACCAATATTAAGATTATAACTATGAATAAAAATACCAAAGATTTTTCTTTATTAGAGAGTAAAATAAAAGATTTAAATTCTCATAAATTATTTAGAACAAGTAATAATTTTTCTAAAAAAGAATTAAAGATATTCATGGAATATCACGTCTACGCGGTCTGGGATTTTATGAGCATCGTGAAGTCTTTGCAAAATCATATTTGTCCTTCTAATTTTCCATGGAAGCCTCATGAATATACTAATAATGGTATTGCACATTTAATAAATGAAATAGTTTCATCCGAAGAGTCTGATCTTGATGAAGATGGAAATTATTTTTCTCACTTTGATTTATACATTATGGCCATGAATGACGTTGGTGCTGATACAAAAAGTATACTTAAATTAATAAAAAGTTACGATTATAATAATGCAAATAATTTTATTGATAATCCTGATGCACCAAAAGAGAGCTTAGAATTTATTGAAAATACTTTTAGTTGTATTGAATCCAAAAAATTAGCAAATATTGCTGCCATATTTTCATATGGAAGAGAAACTACAATACCAGATATGTTTTCAAAAATACTAAATAAAATTGATGATAGTAATTCATTGTATTCAAATCTTAGGTTATATATTAATAGACATATTGAAGTTGATAGCTCAAGACATGGGCCACTGTCAAAAAAATTATTTGAGTATACCTATAAAAATAATCAAGAAACTTATGATGAGGCAATAAATTATGCTATTAAATCAATTGATAAAAGAATTCAGCTTTGGGATGGTGTTCTAAAAAAAATATCAAACCTATGATAATATTTTTTTTATCCTTGATACGGCTTTTTCTAAATTCTCCATGCTTGTAGCAAAAGAGATTCTTATATGATTTTTTGATCCAAATGCACTTCCTGGGACAACAGCTACATTAGCTTCATTAAGAAAATACTCTGCTAAGTCAAAATCATTGTCAATATTATCAATACTATTTATTAATCCGTTTACATCAATAAAAGCATAAAATGATCCATCAGGTTTTTTATATTTTATGCCTTGAATCTTATTTAACTCTGAATGCAAAAATTCAGATCTTAATTGATATTCACTAACCATTTTAGTTACTTCATCATTATCACTATCTAGAGCTGCTTTAGCCGCTGATTGGGATATGGAGCAAGTACAGGATGTACTCTGCGATTGAATTTTTTTCATAGCACCAATTAAATTAGTATTACCTGCAGCATATCCAATTCTCCATCCTGTCATAGCATAAGCTTTAGAAACTCCATTTAAAATAACAGTTTGATTATATAAATTTGGACATACGTTTAAGATATTAGTAAATTTTTTGTTATTAAATACTATATGCTCATATATATCATCTGATGCAATAATTATATCTGGATAATTTTTTAAAACTTCACCAATATCTTTCAAATCGTTTTCACTGTAGATAAACCCTGATGGATTAGACGGGCTATTTAAAATAAGCATTTTTGTTTTATTGGTAATGTGATCTGTCAACATTTTTCCAGTAACTTTGAAATCAGTATCAGAATTTGTTTCTACAAAGATAGGAGTTGCATCAGATAATTTAACTATCTCAGGATATGATACCCAATATGGAGAAGGTATTAACACTTCATCTCCTTTATTTAAAACTGCTTGGCATAAGTTATATATACTTTGTTTGCATCCCGTAGAAACTAAGATTTGATTTAAATTATATTTTAAACTATTTTCATTTTTAAATTTTTCTACTATTGATTCTTTTAGAGAAGTCATCCCATCAACAGGTGTGTATTTAGTATTTCCCGCGTTAATAGATTTAATTGCAGCTTCTTTAATATGATTTGGTGTGTCAAAGTCAGGCTCACCTGCGCTCAAAGTAACCACATCTTTTCCCAGCGAAATCAATTCACGGGCTTTCATACTCATCGCTATTGTTGCGGATGTTTTGGTATTCGAGATTCTCTTTGAAAGCTTCATTATTTCAAAATGTATTATATAAACTTACATGGATATTATGATATTCTAATCTAGAATCATAACCTTTTTTTAATTAAAAACAATTTATTTATTTAAAAATGAACAAAAAAAAATTTAAATTAGTTTCTAAATATAAGCCAGCTGGAGATCAGCCTGAGGCAATAAGTAAGTTGATCGATGGTCTTGATTCAGGTTTGAGTTCTCAAGTACTTTTAGGGGTAACAGGATCAGGAAAAACTTTTACAATAGCAAATATTGTTGAAAAGTTACAAAGACCTACTATTATTCTCGCTCCAAATAAGACATTGGCAGCTCAATTGTATGGAGAGATGAAAGAGTACTTCCCAAATAATGCAGTTGAATACTTTGTGTCCTACTATGATTATTATCAACCAGAAGCGTATGTTCCAGCTAGAGATAGCTACATCGAAAAAGATGCTGCTATTAATGAGCATATAGAGCAGATGAGGCTATCTGCTACGAAAGCCCTATTTGAGAGAGCAGATACTGTTATAGTCGCTTCAGTTTCCTCTATATATGGATTAGGGGATGCTAAGTCATATCAGGATATGGTTCTTCATCTTTCAAGAGGCGAGATAATAGATCAAAGAAAAATTTTAAGAAGATTAGCAGAGTTACAATATACAAGAAATCAAATAGAGCTTAAAAGAGGAACATTTAGAGTGAATGGAGATATTATAGATGTCCATCCTGCAGACTCAGAAAATGAAGCAGTTAGAATAGAGTTATTTGGGGATGAGATTGAAAAATTAAGTTTCTTTGATTTTTTAACGGGTGAAGTTATAAAGGTTGTTCCAAGGTTAACAATCTACCCGAAAACACATTATGTCACCCCAAGGGAAGTTTTGCTTAAGGCCATAGAAGATATTGAGATAGAGTTGGATTTACGATTAAAAGAATTTAAAGCACAAAATAAATTGGTGGAAGCACAACGGCTTGAAGAAAGAACAAAATTTGATTTAGAAATGATTAAAGAAATTGGTTACTGCTCAGGCATAGAAAATTACTCAAGATATTTGTCTGGAAGAGGTACCGGAGAAGCACCACCTTGCTTGGTAGATTATATGCCATCAAATGCATTGATGGTCATGGATGAAAGTCATGTAACGGTTCCACAATTTAGAGGTATGTATAAAGGAGATAGATCAAGAAAACAAACATTGGTTGATTTTGGTTTTAGGCTTCCTTCAGCTTTAGATAACAGACCTTTAATGTTTGAAGAATTTGAATTATTATCACCGCAGCTAATTTATGTGTCTGCTACTCCCGGCGACTACGAGTTAGAAAAATCAGACCAAATAGCTGAACAGGTTGTGAGACCAACTGGTCTAATAGATCCAGAAATAGAAATAAGACCTGCTGGAACTCAGGTAGATGACTTATTAAGCGAAATATCCAAAGTAATTAAAAAAAATGAAAGAGTGCTAGTGACAACTTTAACTAAAAAAATGTCAGAGGATTTAGCATCGTATCTAAAAGAGCATAATATAAAAGTTAAATATCTACATTCAGATATAGATACAGTTGAAAGAGTGGAAATTATAAAAGGCCTAAGGCTAGGAGATTTTGATGTTTTAGTAGGTATTAATTTATTACGAGAAGGATTAGATATTCCAGAGGTATCATTAGTAGCAATATTAGATGCAGATAAAGAAGGATTCTTGCGAACAGATAGATCATTAATGCAGACAATTGGAAGAGCGGCAAGGAATATTAATGGAAGGGCAATTCTCTACGCTGATAAAATTACTGGATCGATTGAAAGAACAATAGAGGAAACGAATCGAAGAAGAGAAAAACAAGTTTTACATAATAAAGAAAATAATATTGAACCCAAAGGTATAAGTAAATTGATATCAGACATAATGGAGGCTGAGACAAATGAAAAAAATGAAAAAAGATATATTGATAATAAATTCTTAGAAGAATACTCAGGAATTAATCCATCTTTAGCTATAAAAAAAATAAAAAAACTTGAAAATAAAATGTATGAGCATGCTACTAATCTTGAATTTGAAGATGCTTCAAGAATTAGAGATGAGATTTCAAAAATTAAGGATTTTGTTTTCTCATCATCAGATGACACGTGAGTATATTAATATATTTTTATAATAGTTCTTCCAGCTACTTTCCCAGAGACCATTTTCTTAGAATAATTTATAACTTCTTTAAGGTTAATACAATTTTTGTTAATTAAACTAAGCTGACTTGGCTTATACTTGTTGGAAAGTTTTTCCCATATAAATCTTCTTTTGTTATTTGGGTAGTTAGTTGAACTTACACCTAGTATATTAATTCCTCTCATAATTAAAGGGAAAACAGTGGTATTTAAGTTATAACTGGAGGCCATACCTACGGATACAATATTACCATTATCTTTTGTACTTTTGATAAGCCAGTCTAATAATTCTCCCCCAACATTATCAATAGAACCTGCAAACAGCTTATTATTTAAAGATTTTTTTTCCAAAATTTTAGGAATAATGACTGAGGTTGCCCCGATTTTATTAAGATATGGAATGTAGTTTTTATTTCTAGTAATTGCAATAGTTTCAAATCCAATATTACTTAAAATATTTATTGAGATACTTCCAACGCCACCAGATGCACCTGTTACTACTATAGGCCCAGAACCAATACTTTGTTTATTTAGTAGCATTTTTTCTATAGAAATAGCTGCTGTAAACCCTGCAGTACCAATTTGCATAGAACTTAGTAAACTCAATTTTTTAGGCACGTGAAGTAAAATATTATCAGGAACATATATGAACTCAGAAAAACCACCGTCTATTGTTTCACCTAGACCGGAACCTGTGGCAAGCACTTTCTCACCTTTATTAAACTTTTTAGATTTACTATCTATAACAGTACCAGAAAAATCTAAGCCTGGAACCATCTCTTCACCTCTAATAATTTTAGACTTTCCAGAAACTGATAAAGCGTCTTTATAGTTAAGACTAGAATATTTTATTTTTACTAAAACTTCTTTATGTTTTAGCTCACGAAAAATCTTAGTCCTAAAAGAAATATTATGTTTATTATCTTTATAATCTATTACTAATGAATTGTAGCTTTGCATATGTTAATTTAATGATTTAAATAATTGGTCAGCAATATCATTAGCAGATTTTAAAGAGTCATTTATTATAGTCACGTGTCCCATTTTTCTACCTTTCTTAGCTATGGTTTTATTATACAAATGAATATGAACATTACCATCTTGAATTGCATTAAAATCAGGTGCTTTTTCATTCCATAATTCCCCGAGCAGATTAATCATTACTGCAGGAGAAATTAATATTGAATCTTCAGATTTTTTATTTGATAAAATATTAACTTGATGTTCAAATTGAGATATATTGCAGCCTTCAATAGAATAGTGCCCGCTATTGTGTGTTCTAGGAGCAATTTCATTTACAAGAATTGTTTCATTTTCATCAATGAAAAATTCTATACAAATAACACCTTTATAATTTAAATTTTTAATAATTTTTTCGGTTATTTTTCTTATACTAGTATTGACTTCGTTATTAATATCAGCTGGCACCAAAGATTTATGTAAAATATTATTTATATGAATATTTTCGCTAATTGGAAGAAAAAAAATTTCATCACCGTATGAAGCGGCAACTTGAGAAACTTCTTTTTTCAAATTAACTTTTTTTTCCAAAATAAAATCTTTAGATTCTAATTCAATATACGCATTTAAAAGTTCTTGAAAATTACTCACGATTTTTTGACCCTTACCATCATATCCAAAAGTACTTGTTTTTATAATATATGGCCAGTTGCTTATATTACTAAGCCGATCTAATTCTTTTTTTGATTTTATTTCAAAGTATTCTGTAGTTGGAATATTAATTTTTTTTAAAAAATTTTTTTCTAAAATTCTATTTTGAGATATTTTAAGTGCTTCTGAACATGGGTAGACTTTTATTTTTTTTTCTAGAATTTCAAGTGTTTTGAATGGAATGTTCTCAAATTCTGTAGTACATACTTCACAATTATTTACAATTGTTCTTAGCGCTTCTTCGTCTAGATAATCTGCATTAATAAACTTGTCGGCAATTTTCCCAGCAGGGCAGTCAGAGTCAGGATCTAAGACCAAAACTTTTTCTCCTTTTTTCTGAGCCATTTGAGTAAACATTAGGCCAAGTTGCCCACCACCTAGCATAGCTATAAATTTTTTATTACTTAGCATGCTTTATTTCAACTTTTTATTTAATACGTTATTGGTTTGAGACATTCTAAAATTAATTAGTTTGTTTTTTAAATTTTTATCATTATTTGCAAGCATTGATATTGCAAAAAGTGCTGAATTAGCTGCCCCAGGTTCTCCAATTGCAAAAGTCGCTACAGGAACCCCTTTTGGCATTTGAACTATTGATAGCAAAGAATCATTACCATTTAGGTGCTTTGTTGGTATTGGTACTCCTAATACTGGTAATTCTGTTTTTGAGGCTATCATTCCAGGTAAATGTGCTGCTCCACCAGCACCTGCAATAATACATTTTATACCCCGATCTTTAGCATTCTCTGCAAATTCATACATACTATCTGGTGTTCTATGAGCAGATACAATTTTCGATTCGTATTCTACGTCAAAATCGTCAAGAACCTCTGTTGCTAGCTTCATTATTGGCCAATCACTATCACTACCCATTACGATACTAATAATTGGATTTTTGTTATCAGCCATACCATTACCCCTATATATAAATATGATATTATAATATATAAAGCTCAAGCTATCTATAGAGCATAATTACTTTTAAACATAATAAAAAACAATGAAAAATATATTGCATACGTCAAATATTCAAAGCCTTAAAAAAATTTACCAGGGAAAAGTTCGTGATATATATGAAGTTGATGATGAAAGTATATTAATAATATCAACCGATAGAGTTTCAGTTTTTGATGTTGTTTTACCAACTCCAATTCCACAAAAAGGAATCATTTTAAATGATGTATCTAATTTTTGGTTTGATAGATTTTCGCACTTAACAGAAAATCATATTAGTTCGAAAAGTATTAATAGTTTAAAAATAACAAATGAAGAGTTTGATCAAATAGAAGGAAGAGCCGTTATAGCGACAAAATTAAATGCATTACCAATAGAGTCAATAGTAAGAAGTTATTTAATCGGTTCGGGTTATTCCGATTATCTTTCTAAAGGATCTATTTGTGATATAGATTTACCAGAGAACTTGAAAATTGCATCTAAATTACCTAATTTAATCTTTACACCTTCTTCAAAAGCTGAAATTGGCTACCATGATATAAATATAAGTTTTAAAAAAATGTCAGAAATCATAGGAAGTGATTTATCTGAAAAAGTTAAAAATATTAGTATAAAAATATTTGAATCAGCAGATCAGTATTTAAAAGAAAAAAATATAATACTAGCAGATACCAAGTTTGAGTTTGGTATGAACGAAAATGGAAATTTAGTTTTAATGGATGAATTACTCACTTCTGATTCATCACGATTTTGGATTTCTGATACCTATGAAGAGGGAATTAGTCCGGCTAGTCTAGATAAGCAATTTATAAGGGATTATGTGAAAAGTATATCTTGGAATGATACAATGCCCCCACCAGAATTACCCGAAGACATAGTTGAAAAAACCTCTGAAAAATATAAAGAACTTAGAAAAATATTAATAAACTAAAATAAATTATGATTAAATGCATCACTTTCGATCTAGACGATACTCTATGGGAAATTGAGCCAGTAATTTCTAAGGCAGAAAATCAATTTTATGAGTGGGTTAAAGATAATTATCCAGTAGTAGCTGAAAATTTTAATATTGAGAAACTTAGAAAACTTCTTAAGCAAACTTCCTTAGAGAATCCACTAATAAAACATGATTTAACAAAAATAAGGATCATTGCATACACAAAACTTAGGGATTTATATAATTTACCAGAAAATATGCCCATCGAGGCTTTTCAATATTTTATGCAGTATAGAAATAGTGTTGAATTATTTGATGGTGTTGAAGAGATTTTGGGTGTATTAAAAAAGCAATATAAATTAGGGACTATTACCAATGGGAATGCATCGTTAGAGAAAATTGGCATAAAACAATACTTTGATTTCGAAATTAAAGCTTCAGAAGCAGGCTATATGAAGCCTAGCCCAGAAATATTTAAATCAGCACTATATGAAGCAAAATGTGAATCGTTCGAATTATTACATGTAGGAGATAGTTATGAGAAAGATATAATCGGTGCAATGTCTGTAAATATGAATTATATTTGGTTGAATCATAATAACGAAAAAAAAAGTGATGTTAAAGTTGAGCAGACAATAAAGTCTTTTTCAGAATTACCTCAAGCGTTAAAAAAATTAAGGTGACATATGAGTAATGAAAATAATGAAAAATTTGAAAAACTAGAAAAACAAATTGGCACACTAAAATTTGTAGTCTTAATAATGGCAGCTGCATTAATTTATAATTCCGCAGTTAAAACAGGTATGTTAGGAGATTATAGAATTACTGCAAATACCCTAGCTATTAAAACTATAATAATTAAAGGAAATAATAATGAAAACCTTGGTGTACTAAGTGTTAACGAAAATAACCAAGTTAGTATTGTTTTGACAGATAAAGAAAATCAAATAAATATTAAACCCAGTAATATTAAATTTTTAGAAATAAACGATTCTATAGATCAGGTAATATTAAAAATTCCAAAATAGAATATCAAAAATTATTTCTATAATTTATTAAAACTTCAAAGCCAGGAGTATTAAAACCACTTACAACTTCATATTCTCTATTAAATATATTTTTAAAGATCACAGACACTTTATTTTTACTATCAACATCATAATTTAATGTGGTATTAAATAGATAATAACTACTCATATAAACAGTCTCATATGGATATGAGCTGAAATCAGTGTCTTTAACTTTTGATGAATAAAAAATATTTGAATTTATACTTATATTATTAAAAAAGTTATTATTATAATTAATATTTAGTAGATTTCTTGGCCTTCTATTTTCAGCCTGTTGATCTCCAGTAGAAGAATTATACTGTGTTGAGTCAACATAATCATAACAAATTGACGCGTCAGAATATCTATTGATATTATAATTTATTCTAGTTTCTAAACCTTTCCTGTAGCTATTACTAACCATGTTTTTTGCTGTATAGCCACCTTCAGAATGACTTGCAAAACCATTTATTTCATTCTTTAACTTCGCGCTATAAAATGTTTGACTAATATCAAATTTCTTTAGGATAGTATTTACTGTGTAACCTACTTCATATTGTAAAACATTTTCAGGTTTTAAATTCGGGTTTCCTTTGAATGTTCCTGCATAATAACCAAATCTCTCTGTAAAAGTTGGGTTTTTAAAAGCAGTAGAATGGTTAAAAAATATTTTTTTGTTTTTTTGTTTGTATGCAACTCCAAATCTATGTGTATTTTGATTATCAAACTTTTGATTTAGTGTTCTTCTTAAACTTAACTCAAATTGTAAATTCTCCAAAGGATAAATTAATTCAGTACTATATGAACTATTATACTCACCTTGCATTTGATCACCATCACCGTATGTTTTATCTTTTACTAATTGAGTAAAATTTAATTTTTTATATTCGAATCCAATGCTAAGTAATGGCTCATACTTAGATTTAAATAGCTCTTTTAGTTGAATAGATGTGTTAGATTTTAATTTTAACTTTTCGGATTGAGTTAGTGTCTTCCAAAGTCCAGTAACAGGTGCAAAATCATTATTTTTATTTGTTGAGTATTGAACTTCATTTTTTGAGAATATGTACTTACTGATGTTTTTTTGAAAAGAATATTTTGAATAAATCTGATTAATATCAGTATGAGCATGCTCACTATCAGCTAGACCATTATTTGCATCTAAGTCATTCTGTCTATAGGTATCAAAATATAGTAATGTAAAATCATGCTCAATCGATTTAATATTTATTCTAATATTATCACTCTCATATCTGTTTCTTCCGCCTGAAGTACCACTATCATCAGTACCACTTGATGAAAGAGAATTTATATCAATACCATACTGATATTTTCCATTTTCGCCAGCCATAGAATAGTTTCGAAGGTTTGTATTATTACTTCCTACAGCTACATTAAATGCATTAGTGTTCCTAGTTTTTATATTAATAACCCCACTTACGGCGTCTGGACCATGTACGTTACTAAATGCACCACTTAACACATCCACACTGCCAATATTGTAGGAAAATAATTGGCCAAAATCATATTCTGCACCACTAGCTGGATCATTAACATCTATACCATCTATTAAAGCCAAGACATGATTTGCTTCACCACCTCTCATTCTTAATTGATTTGTACTGGAAATACCACCAGATTGACTAAATGCTAGGTTTGTATTATTTCTTAAGATATCGGTAATTGAAAAATTAACATCATTTTTTCCTAAAGAAATGACTTCAACATTGCTTGCGTGTAAATCAACATTTATCTTGTTTGGATTTGGCGATATATATATTAAAGGGTATTCGTCGCTATATACATTAGCAACATTTGATAATAAGTAGAGAGATATAATAAACCTGATAATAGACATAATAATTTTTCCTATAATTATTTTTGCCTACGTTAGTACGATCCATTAGTACTTGTTCCAGCAAGATTATTTTAGACTTGCAAATAAAAATGTCAAGTATGTAATATTTCTATATTTTGAATTATTTTTCTATAAGCATTGAAAGATCAATAGATCGAATATTCTTTGTTAAGTCTCCAATAGATATAAAATCAATATCAAGACATGAATACTTATCAATATTTTTGATGTTTATATTTCCGGAAATCTCAATTGAAGTGATATTTTTATTAATAATTTTTGACGCTTTTTTAATATTTAATAAAGAAAAGTTATCTAATAAAACATTTTTAGGTTTATATTGGATAAGAATTTTTAATTCCTCTAGGGTTTCAACTTCTATAGAAACTTCTCTAAAGGATATCTTTTTATTTATTTTTTTAAGAAAATCTTCATATGATATTAATTTATTAGTTATATGATTTTCTTTTATTAACACTTGATCATAAAGTCCATGCCTATGATTAAATCCACCACCACATTTAACTGCATATTTTTGTGATGCTCTTAATCCAGGAATTGTTTTTCTTGTATCAAGAAGTTTTACTTTTTTACTTTTTATTTTTTCAGTATATAGTCTTGTTTTAGACGATATTCCACTTAAAAATTGAATAAAGTTCAGTGCTGTTCTTTCAGATATTAGTATAGTTCTAAGAGGTGCATCTATTCTACATATCTTTTGACCTGCCTTTATTTTATCACCATCATTTTTCAACCAAGTTATTTTTAATGTACCGCCATATTTTTTTTGAACATATTTAAATGTACTATCAAACCAGATCCTTCCACAAAATATTGCATCTTCATTTGATCTTACAAATGCTGTTGATGGGTTATTTTTATCTTTTCCTAATAAGTTTGTGGTTATGTCTCCATTTCCTAAATCCTCAGAAATCGAAATTGCAACATCTTTCATTGCAATTTTTTTTAGATTAGTTTTATTCACTAAATTATTCCCTTGTAAAGTGTTCTCTGGATAACTTAAATATTACGGGACTTAATAACACTAATGCTATTAAATTAGGTATAGCCATAAAACCGTTCATTACATCTGCTATTAGCCATATCAAATTAACACTTTCTGCAGTTGTTCCTCCAAGATTTAATGAATATGCTCCAAGGACTATTGATAAGAGCCATAAAATTCTGTAAGGCATTATCGCTTTTGTTCCAAATATATAAGCTGAACACCTCTCTCCGTAGTAGCTCCAACCAATTATTGTTGTAAAGGCAAATAATATTAGCGAAATTGTTATTATTGATTCACCTATAGATGACAAACCAAAAACAAATGCATTTGAAGCTAGTACGACACCGTTATCACCACTTTGCCAAGCACCACTTATTACAATAACTAATGCTGTAAGTGAGCAGATTATTATTGTATCGAAAAATGTTCCTAACATTGCAATTGTACCTTGCTTAACTGGACTATTTGTTTTTGCTGCAGCATGAGCAATTGGTGCACTTCCTAGTCCTGCCTCATTTGAAAATACACCTCGTGCAATCCCAAATCTTATCGCCATTAAAACTGTCGCTCCTGCGAATCCGCCAGTTGCAGCAGTTCCATTAAACGCACTATCAACAATAATTCCAAATGCTGCTGGAACCTGATTTAAATTCATTAAGACTATTATTAAAGCTGATATTAAATATAGCAATGCCATAAAAGGCACAAGAGTAGAAGCAAATGCGCTTATTCTTTTAACACCCCCAATAATTACTAAGCCAGCTATAAAAGCTATTATTATTCCGGTTAGAAGGGGTTCAACGTCTAAAGTATTTTGTAATTGATTTGCAACTGTATTTGATTGCACCATATTACCAATTCCGAAAGCGGCAATAGTTCCAAATAACGCAAATAAAAAACCAAGCCATTTCCATTTTTCACCTAGTCCGTTTTTTATATAGTACATTGGTCCGCCAACATAGGAACCATTTGAATCTGTCTCTCTATACTTAACCGCTAATACTGCTTCTCCATATTTTGTCGCCATTCCAACAAAGCCCATTACCCACATCCAAAATATAGCACCTGGACCTCCCAGTGCTATAGCTGTGGCAACACCTGCAATATTACCTGTACCAACAGTAGCAGACATAGCAGTGAACAAAGCAGAACGAGCAGGAATTTCTCCTTTCTCTTTATCGTCTGATTTTGCTTTAAGGAGTTTTAGGCCATAAGAAATTTTCATAATTGGCATAAATTTCAAGCCAATTGTTAAATATAGTCCGGTAAAAGCAATAAAAGCGAGCATGTAAGGGCCCCATGCTATTCCTCCAAGCGTAGAAAATATATTTGTTAATGCTTCCATATAAACCCCCTGTATTTTAATATTTCTTTAATATTTTAATATATTGTTAATATATATGTGTTTAAATAAGATATTAAAGCAGACTGGAAAAAAAGGCTATAAATATAATGGCGGCTAAAATTCTAATAATTGAAGATGACAAAGCAGTAAGAGAAATGCTTTGTTTTACTCTAAAAAATAATGGTTTCGAAATTTTTGAAGCGGAAGACAGTGATTTTGCTTTTGATACACTAAAAAAAAAAGATATTAATTTAATTCTCTTGGATTGGATGTTGCCAGGTAAACAAGGAATTGAGATATCTAGACTTTTAAGATCGTCAAGCGAAACAAAAAATACTCCAATAATTATGCTAACAGCAAAATCTGACGAGTCTGATAAAGTTCTAGGCCTAGAATCTGGTGCAGACGATTATATTACCAAGCCATTTTCACCAAAAGAGCTTGTAGCTAGAATTAAAGCTTTATTAAGAAGGTCTGCGCCTCAAATGGATATGGAAGTTGTAGAATATGGAAATATTACATTAAACCCAATGACCCACAAAGTTAAAGATGGAGAAAATAATGTAGAGTTAGGTCCTACGGAATTTAAGTTGCTGCATTTTTTTATGACTCATCCTGAAAGAGTATATAGTAGATCACATTTACTCGACTTAGTTTGGGGAAGAAACATTTATGTTGAAGAAAGAACTGTGGATGTTCATATATTGAGACTTAGAAAATCATTTTCCTCTAATTCTGCAAAGTTTATACAAACAGTAAGAGGAGCTGGGTACAGATTTTCAGAATAATTTTTTATTTCAAATAAAATATTTTTATAATATATAATTGTTATTATGCTAAAAAAAATTAAATTAAATAAATTTTCATCTTTTCAAGATGTGATATATTTTATAATATTTTTAATTCCGGTAGTTTTAGTAGGTAATTTTTTTAATGTATTATTTTATAGTATAGTAATTTACCAAGCTATTTTCATCTTGTATATGATTAACAGTCAATATCTTTTTGAAAAATGGATCTTTGATTTTCAAAATAATAGTCTTATTTCGTATCCTAATAAATATCAGTATGCCATAAAAGAGCTCAAAGATAATAAAATTAGCATTGATTTAGTTACTAGTAAATTTTCAGCTCTTGAAAATAGATTTAAAGAATTAAGTGAATCAATGCCTGATGCTGTAATCGTTGTTGATAAGAATTTCACTACTGAATGGTTTAATCAAGCGTCTACAAAAATGTTAGCCTTAAACGAGGGTGATGTAGGAAAATCAATATTACATTTGATTAGAAATCCTGACTTCATGAAATATATAAAAAGTGATAAGAGGAAATCACATATTAATTTTTTATCTCCAAGAGATTATTCAATTACACTCCAATCTTTTGTTGTTCCATATGGTGAAAATAGGCAAATGATAACTTTTAGAGACGTCTCAGAATCTGACAAGCTAGATAAAATGAGACAAGATTTTATAGCAAACGTTTCCCATGAGCTAAAAACACCTTTAACAGTAATATTTGGTTATCTAGAAATGTTAAGTTTTTCAGATGATGGTTATGTTGATGATAATATTATAGAAGAGATGTTAAAACAATCTAAAAGAATGGATAACTTAATTAGCGATTTATTAAAATTAACAAAATTACAATCCACAGGAATTCCAGATAAGGATTTTTCAACCGCTAATTTGAAAACTCTAATAAAAGATTTATACGTATCATGCAAACCTGAAATAAAAAAAAATAAGAGCAATGTTAAGATTTTAAATACAAAAGATATTTATATTAGATGTTCATATGAAGAAGTATATAGTGCTTTTTTAAATTTATTTACAAATGCAATTACTTATGCAGGAAAAAATGTAACCATTGAGATTAATTACTATATTAATGAAAAAAAACAAACAGTTGTAACTTTCCAAGATTATGGTGTTGGAATACCAGAGGATTCAGTAGAAAGGCTAACTGAAAGATTTTACAGGATTGATAAAGGACGTTCACGGGCGTTTGGAGGAACTGGACTTGGGCTATCAATTGTAAAACACATAATGAATAGACATGATGGTAGTTTAGACATCCAAAGTACTTTAGGAGAAGGAAGCACTTTTACGTGTACGTTCCCAAAATCATTATTTTCTATGGAACTACCCAAATCTTCCAGTAATATATGATTCAGTTAATTTATGAATTGGCGTTGTAAAAATTTTCTCAGTCGGCCCAACTTCTACAAGATTACCAAGATGAAAGTAAGCAGTTCTTTGCGATACCCTAGCTGCTTGTTGCATAGCATGAGTTACAATAACTATAGTAAAATTTTCTTTTAGTTCGTATATTAGTTCTTCTACCTTTGCTGTTGCTATAGGATCAAGAGCAGAACAAGGTTCGTCCATTAAAATAACCTCAGGACTTACAGCAATAGTTCGAGCAATGCATAAGCGTTGTTGTTGTCCACCAGATAAACTTGTGCCTGGAGAATCTAATCTATCTTTAACTTCTTGAAATAAACCAGCTCTCTCCAAACTTTTAAATACTATTTCATCAAGTTCTGCTTTATTTTTTGCCATACCATGAATTTTTGCACCATATGCAACATTTTCATAGATTGATTTAGGAAAAGGATTTGGTTTTTGAAAAACCATTCCAACTTTAGCTCTTAGAGAAACCACGTCGATTTTTTTATCTAATATATTTTCTTTATCAAGATACAATTCACCTTTTACGGCACATGACTCAATTGTATCATTCATTCTATTTAAGCATCTAAGAAAAGTTGATTTACCGCATCCTGACGGTCCAATCATTGCTAATACTTCATTTTTTCCTATATCAATACTTACATTATTGATAGCTATTTTATCTCCATAATGAACATCAACATTTTTAGCAACTATTCTTGGATCTCCAACATGAATTTCTCCAACAGTTTCCTCATTATCAACTGTGGACTGGTCATTTACGTCAAAATTCTTATCAGCCATTTCAATATTTTTCTCTGTCATAAAATTATCATTATACATATTTCTCTCTCTTTAAAATTTATTAATTTAATTAACATCCTTTTCATATTTTTTTCGAAGATAAATAGCTAAGCTATTCATTAGAATAAGAAAAACTAATAGAACCATAATCGCAGCTGACGTACGCTCAATAAAACCTCTTTCTGGCGTATCTGCCCATAAATAAATTTGTATGGGCAATGCAGTCGCTGGATCTGTAATTGCACTAGGTATATCTACAATGAAAGCTACCATTCCAATAATTAATAATGGCGCGCTTTCGCCTAATGCTTGAGCCATTCCTATAATAGTACCTGTAAGCATACCTGGAAGCGCGACAGGAACAACATGATGAAATACAGCTTGAATATTTGATGCTCCTAATCCTAAAGCTCCTTCTTTAATTGAGGGTGGAACTGACTTTAGTGCAGCTCGGCTTGAAATAATTATTGTAGGAAGAGTCATAAGTGATAATACCATACCGCCAACTAGTGGAGCAGATCGAGGCATTCCAAAAAAGTTCAAAAAAATTGCTAAACCCAAAAGACCAAAAATAATAGAGGGCACAGCCGCTAGATTATTTATATTAACTTCAACAAAGTCAATGAATTTATTATTTTTTGGAGCAAATTCTTCTAAATATATCGCAGTAGCTATACCTATTGGAAAAGATAAAATTAGAGTAATAGCTAAAGCAAATAATGAACCAATTAATGCTCCCAGGATACCAGATTGTTCAGATTCAGCCGAGTCACCACTAGTGAATAATGTTTTATTGAAAAATTTTTTTATTATTTTTTTAGACTCTAAAATACTTATCCATTCTAATTCCTGATTATCGATTAATCTTTCTTCCTCCGGAAGATTTCTATTTATATGACCCTTAATTAACATGTCTACATCGTCATCAGCAAGGACCCATATTTTTTCTTTTGTACCAATAACACTGAAATTTTCTTGGACAATGTTTCGCAGTTTGTATTCTGCTGAACTACTTACCAACTTGTATAGTTTTTTCTTATTATTTCTATCTTCAACACCCGGGAGAATTTCATCTATTGCATTCCTTACTAATTTATTAAAATTTGCTTTCCTAATTGTCTTCCATTCCTCAGTATTATTTGGGTCAAGAATTTTTTGATCAAAATGAATTGGTAACTGGATTCTTGTTTCATTAAAAGCTGTGTAGCCCTTAGATATTATACTTATAAATAATAATGATAATAACGACAAAGCAAGTACTATGGAAAAAATCCCGTATATCTGAAACCTTTTTTCTTTCGCAAGTCTTGATTTTACATTATTCATATTGTTCTCTATATTTTCTAACTATATGAAGTGCTATATAGTTTAAAATTAATGTCATAAAAAATAAGACTAATCCTAATGCAAAAGCAGCAAGTGTTTTTGGGCTATCAAATTCTTGATCACCAACAAGTAATATAACAATTTGCACTGTTACAGTGGTTACTGCTTCAAATGGGTTGGCTGTTAAATTTGCTGACATGCCGGCAGCCATAACAACAATCATCGTTTCGCCGATAGCTCTTGATACAGCTAATAACAGACCCCCAATAATTCCAGGCAATGCTGCTGGAATAATAACTTTTTTAATTGTTTCAGATTTAGTCGCACCAATTCCAAGGGAGCCATCTTTCAAATTTTGTGGAACAGCATTTATAACATCATCTGAAATAGACGAGACAAATGGAATTATCATTATTCCCATAACTAATCCTGCAGCAAGCGCACTCTCAGAAGCTATTGCTAACCCAAATTCCTCCCCTGTATTTCTAATAAAAGGAGCTACAACAATAACTGCAAAAAAACCATAAACAACTGTTGGTATCCCTGCGAGTATTTCAGTTAAAGGCTTAACAATGTCTCTGGTTTTTTTTGAAGCATATTCTGAAAGATAGATCGCCGACATAAGACCTATTGGCCCAGCAATGCACATAGCAATAAAAGCGATAAGAAATGTCCCAGTAAATAATGGTACAGCTCCAAAGGCACCTGAAGAACCCACTTGGTCTTCTCTGATTGGCATTTGTGGACTCCAATGAGTACCAAATAAAAAATCAGTTATTGGAATAGCATTAAAAAATCTATTTGATTCAAAAATAACTGATAAAAAGATACCAATGGTAATTAAAATCGCTAATGAAGAACAAGCAAATAAAAGAATCTTAATTATTTTTTCAACATTATCTCTTGCTTTAAATTCATGTTTAATCTTCTTATACGTTAATATTGATGATATTAGAAAAGCAACTAAAGTAAATAAATATAGATAATTTCTGTAATTTTCTAGTTGGGTAATAAAATTTTTCTCAATTACAAACCACAATATTATAAAAAAGATTGCACTTAAAGATGAGTTTAATGCTAATATTGACCCATAATAAGATGGTGTTGAGTTAAGTTTTTTATCATTTCTTAAAACTAGAGATTTCTTTAATCCTGCAAAATAAGCAGAAACCCCAAGAATCATGATAATAAAAAAAATTATTGATAAATTCATTTAACCCACTTTTTAATTATTCAAGTTTGATTTTTCGTAGTTAAAGTGTAATAGTATCTAAATTATAAACATTTAATCATTTAATTGTTACAATTAAATTAAATTAGATAATTCATTTTATATGAAAAGACTTCTTTATGGAAAATAATCGAACAAGTACAGGTCATATATCAACTTCATATTCAGAGTCTATCTCAGAAATAAAATCTCTTACTTTAGAAATGGCAGGATTGGTAGAAGCATCCTATTCAGATGCACTTTCTGGATTAATAAAAGCAGAATCTGAATTATCTCATAATGTAGCAACTCATGATTTTCTCACAAATAATTACGAAATAGATATTGATGAAAAATGTCACACCTTATTAGCTCTTCAAACTCCAGTTGCTTCAGATTTAAGAACCATAATTGTTGTTTTAAGAATTATAACTGATCTTGAAAGAGTCGGGGACGAAGCTGAGAAAATCGCAAGGCTGTCTTTAAAAATAAATTACAACAATATTGATTCTGGTTTTTTAATGACATTGCAACATTTAGGCCAAAAAACATCAGCATTACTAAGTAAATCAATCGATGCCTACGCAAGAAAATCAGTTGAACAAGCTCTTGATGTTATCAAAAATGATAAAGCTATTGATTCAGAATATGAATCTTGTATGCGCCAACTAATATCTTACATTGTCAAAATAGAAGAAAATAAGGTTGTAAAAAATTTCTTAGATATATCTACATGTGCAAAAAGCATTGAAAGAATTGGGGATCATGCTAAAAATATCGCACAACATACTATCTATTTAGTTAAAGGAAAAGATATTAGACATACATCCGTAGAACAAGTTAGATCTGAGCTCAACGAGGATTAAATATTCTTAACTAAAAGATATTCAAGGAGTGCTTTTTGAGCGTGAAGTCTATTTTCTGCCTCTTGCCAAACTACACTTGATTTACTATCTAATACTTCAGATGTAACTTCTTCTCCTCTATGCGCAGGTAAACAATGCATAAAAATTGCATTTTTGTTTGCAACGTTAATAACATTTTTGTTTACCTGAAGAGATTTAAATATTTTCTTTCTTTCATCTTCTTCATCCTCTTTCCCCATACTTGCCCATACATCTGTTACGATTAAGTCAGCATCCTTTGCAGCTTCTAATGGATCATGAGTTAGAACAATATTCTTATCATCTTTATATAGAAAGGGAATATATTTTTCTGGAGTGGCTATTGATAACTCAAAGTCAAATTGTTTAGAAGCATTAATGTATGAATTACACATATTGTTTGCATCGCCAATCCAGGCAACTTTCTTTCCTTTAATATCTCCATTAATTTCAACATATGTCATGACGTCAGCAAGAAGTTGACAGGGGTGAACAAGATCAGTTAATCCATTTATTACAGGCACTGACGACTTTGAGCTAAATTTTACAACATCCTCATGATCATGAGTTCTTATTACAACGCAATCAACCATACTTGATATAACTTTAGCAGTATCCTCAATTGGTTCTCCTCTTCCAAGTTGCGTATCTCTTGGGGATAAAAATAAAGTGTTTCCACCAAAATGAGTCATACCCACCTCAAAAGAAACTCTTGTTCTTGTTGATGATTTATCAAATAAAAGTGCAATTGTTTTATTTTGTAGAGGTGTATAAACAATATTTTCTTTTGTCATTTTTTTAAGCTCAATTGCTCTATGGATAAGCTTTTTTATATCTTCCTTAGGAATATCAAGTAATGTTAAGAAGTGTTTACTTTTCATTTGAATATCCTTTCAATATTTGATGGAGAGTTTTGGCAATAAAATTAGCCTCATTCTTTTTTAAAATAAGTGGGGGTAGTAATCTAATAACATTTTCTGATGTAAGATTAAGTATTAATTTTTTATTAAGACAATCTTTTACAATATTAGAATTTTTTATATTTATTTCAATTCCTATCATTAAACCTTTACCCCTAACTTCTTTAACAACACTAAGGTCTTGTACTTTATTTTTAATCTCATTAATTAGGTAGTTTCCAATATTTTCAGATTGTTTACATAATTTATTTTTTTCAATCACATCAATAACTTTTGAGGAAACCGAACAAACAAGAGGATTTCCTCCAAAAGTACTTCCATGTGATCCTGGTGTAAATAAGTTACTGGCTTTCTTATTCCCCAAACATGCTCCAATTGGGACCCCGTTACCTAATCCCTTAGCGCATGTCACAATGTCAGGTTTAATATTTGCATGCTGATAAGAGAACCACTTTCCAGTTCTGCCCATTCCGGTTTGAACTTCATCCACAATTAATAAAATATCTTTTTGTGAAGTAATTTTTCTAATTTCTTTAAGAAATTTATCTTCTGCTATTCTTATACCACCTTCACCTTGTATGGTTTCAAGTATAATGGCTGAAACATTATTATTATTAATAACTTTTTTTACAGCTTTTGTATCATTTAATTGGCACTTAATAAAACCACCCAGCAGTGGTTTAAATCCAGCTTGAACCGACTTGTTTCCTGTTGCGCTTAAAGTAGCAATAGTTCTTCCATGCCATGATTTATCAAAAATTATTACTTTTGGGTTTTTTAGATTTTTATTGTTCGCATGCAGTCTTGCTAGTTTTAAAGCAGTTTCATTTGCTTCAGAGCCAGAATTACAAAAAAATGCAGAATTCATCCCAGATATTTTACAAAGTTTATTTGCTAAAACTTGCTGATTTTTTATATTAAATAAATTTGATACATGAATTAGTTTTTTAGCTTGATCATTTATAACTTTAGTGACTTCATTATGAGCATGTCCAATACAACATACGCCTATACCAGATAATGCATCAAGGTACTTCTCTTTTTTGTGCGTATATAAATAGCAGCCTTTGCCATAATCAAAAGAAATATCTATTGGCTTGTAGTTTTTCATTAAATAATTCATAACGTAACCTTAAAATAAAAACGGCAGCTAATGCTGCCGATTGATATTTATATTTTACTGTTAAATTTAAGTAAATTCAATGCTATAGAGGAAGTCCATGCATATGGCTACTCATACACATTAGCATTGGTATAGAAAGTAGTGTATTTGTTCTTGAAGCCATTAAAGCTACAACCTTACCTTTTGCTATTTGCGCATCTGTTGCTTCAACCATTCCAAGTATCCTTTTCTGATTAGGCCATATAAGACCCCAAACATTAAATAACATTATGGTACCTAACCAAGCCCCGATACCAATAACTTCAGCTCCGGCTTGAAGAACAAATGCACTGTGAATTCCGATACCACTGTAGTGAAGTGCTGCAGCTCCAGTAATCCAAGTTAACAAAGCTCCCCATCTAAAATAAAATAATGCAGTTGGTGCAACATACTTATTAATTGCAGATGGACCAGGTCCGTCCTTATCAGCTAACGCTGCCGCAACGCCGGGCACTTGAACAAAATTAAAATAATATAGTAAGCCTATCCAAATAATACCAAAAAAAACATGTAGCCAAGTAACTAGTGACCATAGTGGCATGCCTGGACCAACATGATCAAGGGACACGCTAATTACAATTGCTAATATAAAACCTAGACCAACGGTCATAGGTATTGATTTTAAAGGATTCATTATTCTAACCTCCACGTTTATATATAATTAAGACTATTCTATTCTTTGATATACAATGATGCAAACTATGATTACAAAATTGATTAAATAATAATGAAATATGTGGTAGCAAAAGAAAAAGAAACATCTGAATTAGCAAGCAAATTTTCAAAATCAATTTATTTACCATTAATAGTGGGGATTACTGGACCACTTGGAGCTGGTAAAACTTCATTCGTAAGACACTTTATAAAAAAATATAGAGAGAGTGAAAAAGTCAAGAGTCCAACATTTGGATTATTGGAAGAGTATAATTATGCGGAAATAAATATAATACACGTAGATTTATATAGAATAAAAAAATATGAAAAAAATTATATAGATTTTTATAATTATCATACTGAGAAAAGCTTATTCTTGATAGAGTGGATTGATAATGACCAAAAATTAATGCAAAATTCAGATATAATAATTAATATAGAAATATTAGATGAAAATGGATCAAGGGAATTTAATCTAATGGGCAATTCAAGCAGGGGAAAGCGGGTAATAGAAAATATGAAAAATGATTCTATTTAGTAATTTTTTCACAAATATAAATTTTCTAAAAATAGCATTAATAAGCTTTTTTTTAGTATTTGTTTCTTCAGAAGCAAACTCTAACAATGATTTGAATAAAATAAGAATTTCTTATGATGACAATACTAGTAAGTTGAGAGTAGTTTTTGATGCTAATAAAAAAATCAATTATGTTTTAAGTAGTGATAATAAAAAAAATACCATAAAAATTGATCTAAAAAATATAGTTACAGGAAAAAAATTTAGCCGACCGAAAATTGAAAAAAAATATATAGAGTTTTTAAAATTAACAAAAAATAAAAATAATTTAAAATTTTTTATAAAACCTAACGGTGAATTTCAATATAAATATTTTTCATTGGAGCCAAAAAATAATTATGGTTATCGACTAGTTTTAGATATTTTCATTGAAACTGATACAGTTAAAGAATTCACAAAAAAAGTCAAAAAAATTAAAAAAGGAAAAATCGTAATAGCTATAGACGCTGGTCACGGTGGCAAAGATCCTGGTGCTGTTGGAAGGTCAGGGACACTGGAAAAAGACATAGTCTTGTCAATTTCGAAAAAATTATATAATCTTTTAAAAAAAGAAGAAAATATTAAACCTGTATTAATTAGAAATAAAGATTATTACATACCTTTAAGGCAAAGAATAAAAAAAGCTAGGAGGTATAAAGCAGATTTATTTATTTCTATACATGCTGATGCCGCACATAATAGAAAAGCTCAAGGGTCATCCGTTTACGTTTTATCTCAACATGGTGCTACTAGTGAGGCTGCAAAGTGGCTTGCTAATAAAGAAAATTCTTCTGATTTAGTAGGGGGAGTTAGTATAGACGATAAAGAAAATGATTTGGCTCAAGTTATTTTAGATCTTTCGCAGAGCGCCACTATCGAAACAAGTATTAAAGCCTCAAGTATTTTATTATCTAAGTTAGGAAAAATTTCTAAATTGCATTCAAAGAATATTGAACAAGCAGGATTTGTCGTCTTGAAATCGCCAGATATACCCTCTATTTTAGTTGAAACAGCTTTTCTTTCTAATAGAAAAGAGGAAAAAAAATTAAGAACAAAAAAGTTTCAAAATAATGTTGCTAAAGCACTAAGAGATGGCATCGTTGAAATAATTAAAAAAGGAATTATTTAAATATGCTGTCATCATGATTTTTTTGCGACAAATCATTAAAAACTTTTTTTGATAATTTTGAAGAAACTTTTGATATTTTATCAGCAAAAGTAGTTGAAGGTTTATACTTTACGCGAACAATACTAAATTTATCTCTCATTGATAATATATATTCATCGCTAGTCATAATCTGATCAACTAAATTTAATGCAAGAGCACTTTTGCCATACCAGTATTCACCTGTAGCAACTTTCTCAATATCAATATCTTTTCTTTGGCTAACTATAAAGTCTTTAAACAAAACATGAATATCTTCAAGCTGCTCACCAAGTTTTTCTCTATCTTTGTCAGTATTTTCACCAAACATAGTAACGGTTCTTTTATAATTTCCTGCAGTATGCTGCTCAAAATCAATCCCTTTGCTTTTAAGAAGTTTATTAAAATTTGGTACTTGAGCTAAAACACCAATTGATCCAACAATAGCAAAAGGAGATGAAATGATTTTGTTTGCTACGCACGCCATCATGTAACCTCCGCTTGCCGCAACTTTATCAACGCAGATTGTTAAAGGAATTTTTTTATCTTTTATTCTTTTTAGTTGAGAAGCTGCTAACCCATGCTCATGAACTGTACCACCAGAGTTTTCTAATCTTAATAAAACCTCGTCGCCTTTTTTAAAAGATAATAGAACTCCAGATATTTCTCTTCTTAAAGATACAATTTCGCTAGCTTTTATGTTTCCCTTAAAATCTAAAATAAAAAGCCTTTTATCTAAAACTTTTTTATTTTTTTTTCTAGATTTTATAAATTTTTTGAAATCTGAATTAGCTAAAATATTTTTTTTAATATTTTCTTCCAGACCTGCTAACTCTTCATTAACATTTGTTACCTCTAAATCTCCCTCAGATTTACTTTTTTTAGAATTTATTGCAAAGCTTAAAATTACTAAAATACTAATAACTACTGTTAGAGTTTTTAATAAGAACAAGCCATAGTTTGATATTAATTCTATAAACATTTTATTTCCTTTTTGTGTTAAATACTTGGAACAATGTTTGTCTCCTTTTTACATGTTCAGTATATATATACATTTCTATTAGCTCTATATCAATAGGATTTTTTAGAAAGTTCCCTCTTATGATCGTATCATATTTTTGAGTTCCCATCATGCTTATACTTGTACTACTGTAGAGCTTATCTAATAAATTAGAGTTAATCATTTGTTCTACAATTGTTGGGCCAGCTATAAAATATACAGCTTTAAAATTATTTTTTAAAATATACTTATTTAATTGATTAGCAGAAATATTTTTTCCTCTAAACTTAGTAAGTTTAAAACCATTTTTTTTAAAATTGTTTATTTTTTTATTATTTTTTGATGTTGTAAGAATAGTTATTCTATCTTTTAAGTCTAAAATCTTATTATTTATTGGGAAATCTAAGCTGTTACTTAAAATTATGATCTCCTGTTTTTTTATACCATTTTTATTGCGCCATCTTTTCAAGGTATCATTATTTACAGTTAGAATATTTCCATAATAACCTTTATTTAAACCTTTTATATATTGTGTGTTCGTTACCAAGCAATCTGATTGAGCATGAAGTTGGCAAAATAGAGAGAAATCTACGCTACTTTTGATACTTTGAGGAGTTAATAAACAAGAGTTTTTTTTATCATATGTCGCAATTCTTCCATCAAAACTGGTAAGAAAATTTGCATAATATAGTGGCCTATATTGCTTATATACCTTTGATAATAAGGGATTTAAGTATAAAGTACTGGCTTTATATAGTTTTTTTTTACTAGGGGGATAAATTTTATTTATCATTTGATTCATAAATTCAATAATATAATTTAGTATATATTTGGTAATATAATTCATGTATAGCGTTATTACTATAAATTATAAAGATAAAAGTAATATATTTCAGGGATGATTAGTTTTTATTATTTTTTTTAATAGTGGGGATCAAGAGTGGAATCGATACTAGAGATAAAAGATAGTTGTGTAACATCAGAGCAGCTTTTAAGAAGTTACGCTTTCGCAAGATATTTGAAAATATATAAGAAGGAATATCTTGAAGATCTTGAAAAGAAAGGGGAAAAACATTCTCAAGAAGCTAAACAGAAAACGGAGCTTATTGCTAATTTAACCTTAAAAGATATCCTTCAAATCTTTGAAAGAGAAGCCACGGGTGTTGAATTAGAAAGAGATAGGGCAATAGTTAGATTCCTAGATGGCTGCTATCATCATTATAGAAATAAAAGCTTTTCTAGATTGGTTAGAATGAATAATGATATAATAACTTCTGGCTCAGAATCGCAAAAATCATTTAAAGCAAAAATATCTGACAAAGCAGAAGATCTCTCTGAATTAATTATTACCACAAGAAGAAAATTACTTGATAGAGTTGGTCTTGGCCACGGTGTTTCAAGATCTCATGGTTTAGATGCATCCCCCAATGTTACTGCTGGAGAAATATCTGGGCATTTTGGAAGTATCCCCTCAGCTTATTCGAAGCTCGCGCATACAAACTTAACAGTTACTGCAGATATTAAAACTGGAGTACATTACGAGACATCAGTAAACAAAAGAGCTTTTCCGTTCTATGAATTAAATCACAATCCTTTGAATTTAGATAATTTTGAACCCAACGATTGGGTTGCTGTACCTTTAAGTGTTGGGAAGTGGTTAATAACAGCTTACATTCATAAATCTCGAGGATGTATTGAAATGGAGCCAGGATTATTAAACTTGTTTCCACTATATAAGATTGATAAAGACTTTGTAAATAAAAAACCAGACGGAATATTTTTCTTTGGCTATCCTGGGGCAACAGAAAAAGATTTAGGTTTTTATAATGACAAGGAAAACGATATATTAATTGGGCTTGTTCCTGACTTACCTGAATATGGTTATTTTGGTTACTGTAAAAAACCAATTTTAACATTACACAATGTTCTTGCTATTCTTAAAGGAGACTTTCCCTTACATTGTGGATGTAATAGATACGTTGTTGGTTTTGACAAGGATACAAATGAGCCATTTATTTCGGATATATATATAAAAGCTGATGATATGGGTAAGGCAGAGTTTTATAAAAGCGATAATGATAAATTAAAAAAATTGAAATTCTACGGCACTGAAATTGGAGCTTTTGCATGCCTCGACGGATTTAGCGAACAAGCAAAGCTTCAGCTTATTGGAAGAGAGATTGGTTACAATGCCTCGGCTGGTACAAATGCTAGACAAATAGTTCCTGTGGCAGAAGAAAACGAGGTTTCGACCGGAAGTAATTTAGATTTATTACTTTATATAAATAATTATGATTTAAAAAAACCTGGGGAAACAATGGTTGATACAGGAATGCCAGTTAAAGATGCAATTGTTCATTTTCATGATGGAAGAAGATGTGCCGCTGGAAGTACTCAGACCGGAAGAGGTGGCACAGAGATTAGTTATTGGGCTAACCCATTTCCTTTGTTGAAAGATAATGACGGTACAATTATTCATAAAGATTTATATGAAAAGTATACCGATACAGAAGAAGAATTAATTTCAACTATTGAAAAATTAGTTAAAACGGGTGATATGGAAGTTGGTGTCGCATACAGCATGTTAATGGCAGGGGTGTATGAAGGAAATACTGACGAGAAAGTTTTAGAGTCTGGGTTTAAAAATAGGGAAGAAATTGAGCAAGAGGGTCCAATAAGACTTGCAGAATCTCTAATAGTTTCTGTTAAAGAATTTGCTATTAAAAAAAGAGAGAAACTAGGAAAAGATTTACATGAAGTTGATGTAACAGTAGCTATGATAGGTGATAGTAGAACTGGCAAATCCGAAACTGCTGAAAAAATGGAAGGAATTCTTAATATGAATATTGCTTAACTATTTATTTAGTTAGTAAAATTCTTTATTTGCTCCTCAATCTTAGAAATTTGAACTTTAAGTTCTTTTAACTTCTGCTCATCAGCAACAACAATATGTCCTGGAGCATTATTAACAAAGTCAGGATTTGATAATCTTGATTCTATGCCAACAGTTTGGTTAATATACTTTAATTTTTCTTTAGATAGTCTTTCAATTTCAGACTCAACATCTATCAAACCTGATGACGGTATTAGTAATTTTAAATTATTTGATACGCATGTGTAATAGTTATTATTTTTATCTTCCTTGCCAAAACTAATAGATTTTACTTTTGCTAAACTCATTATAAGAGAGGATAGGGTATCAAAGAAAAACTTATCTTTATCGTTTTCACCAGTGACTATTATTTCAATGTCTTTATTTGGTTGGACCCCAATTTCTGATCTTGTTTTCCTTATTGCTGAAACTATTTCAATCATCCAATTTATATTTTCAACATTGGAAGTAGTTAAAAAATTACTTGAATCTGGGTAACTGTTGTCCTGCAAGAATTTTTTTTCATTAAAAACATCATTATAAATCTCTTCTGTTATAAACGGCATGATTGGATGTAAAAGTAATAATATATTTTTCAACACATCTCTAAGGTTAAAAATTATTAAGCTTTTATCTACATCAGTAATATTTTTTTTATTAAGTTTAGATTTTGTTATTTCTATATACCAACTACAGTAATCTTGCCATATAAAGCTATATAAACTTTTTGAGGCATAATCAAATCTATAATTTTTATAATTATTTTTTGTATTGTCTATTAATTCTGCTAATTTATTTCTAATCCATAGTTCTTCATCTTGAAAATTATTATTATTATCTATCTGTTCTATGAATATTTGATCTTGCATTTTCACAAATCTAGCTGCATTCCATAATTTATTACAAAAATTCCTATAACCTTCTACTCTTTTGAGATTAAAATTTATATCTCTTCCATTACTTGCTAGTGAAGCAAATGTAAATCTTAATGCGTCTGTTCCATATGCATCTATGCCGCCTGGATATTCTTTTTTTGTATTTTTCTTAATTTTTTCTGCCATATCTGGTTGCATTAAATCAGATGCTCTTTTACTAATAAGATTTTCTAATTTTATACCGTCTATTAAATCTATTGGGTCTATTATATTACCTTTGGACTTAGACATCTTATTTCCAGATGAGTCTTTAACTAAACCGTGAACATATATTTCTTTGAAAGGAACTTCACCAACAAATTTTTTCCCCATCATAATCATTCTCGCAACCCAGAAGAAAATAATATCGAATCCAGTGATAAGAACACTAGTAGGGTAAAAAGTTTTCACTCTTTCTGTTTCGTTGGGCCAACCAAGTGTTGAAAATGGCCATAAAGAGGATGAAAACCATGTGTCGAGGACATCTTCGTCTTGAGTCAAAATTACATCATCTTTGATATCGTATTTTACTCTTATATTTTTCTCATCTTTACCGACATATATATTTTTTTCTTCATCATACCAAGCTGGAATTCTATGACCCCACCATAATTGCCTACTGATACACCAGTCTTGAATATTATTCATCCACTCAAAATAAGTTTTTTCCCAATTTTCAGGAACAAATTTTATTTCTTTATCTTTTACACATTTTATAGCCTCATCTGCAAGTGGTTTGATTTTTACATACCACTGATCTGTCATTAAAGGTTCAATTATTGAGTGACTTCTATCTCCTCTAGGTATTATCATTTTATGATCTGAAACTTTTAAGAGCTGATCAGAATTTTTAAGTTCCGAAAGAATTTTTTTTCTTGCTGAAAATCTATCTAAGTTATTATATTCTTTCGTATCACATTTAACTCTTGCCGATGTATCAAAAATATTTATAATCTCTAAATTGTGTTTTTTTGCTAACTCGTAATCATTAAAATCATGTGCCGGTGTAATTTTTAAACATCCTGTACCAAACTCCATATCTACATAATCATCAGCTATTACTGGCACTGTTTTGCCTGTTATTGGCACTATTACATTTCTACCAATGTAATCGGAATATTTCTTGTCTTCTGGGTTAACGGCTACAGCTGTGTCTCCAAGAATTGTCTCAGGTCTTGTAGTCGCAATTTTTAAAAAGTTTCCTGAGTCGTCATCTAGATAATACTTAATCTCCCAAATTTTACCATTTTCTTCAGAAGAAATTACCTCTAAGTCAGATAACGCTGTTTGAAGAACTGGATCCCAATTTACAAGCCTTTTACCTTTGTAAATCAAACCTTCTTCGTAAAGATCTATAAAAACTTTATTTACTGCTACAGATAAACCTTCATCCAACGTAAATCTTTCGCTTTCCCAGTCAAGGGATGCACCCATTCTTCTTAATTGTTTTGTTATAATGTCTCCAGATTGACTTTTCCAATCCCACACTTGATCTATAAATTTTTCTCTTCCAAGATCGGTTCTAGAAATGCCTTGAGCAGTGAGTTTTCTTTCAACAACCATTTGAGTAGCTATACCTGCATGATCTGTCCCAGCTTGCCAAAGTGTATTGTCACCAAGCATTCGGTGATACCTGCATAAAATATCCATTAAAGTTACTTGAAATGCATGACCCATATGAAGGGTTCCAGTAACATTTGGCGGAGGAATCATTATACAGTAGGCATTACCATTATTAGACGGCGAAAATGCTTTATTTTTTTCCCATTCCTTATACCACTTCTCTTCAATTTCTGACGGATTGTATTTATTATCAATCATATAGTTATACTTAAATAATAAATATCAATATTAAAACTACAAAGATTTTGCATTTTCTAATAAAAAATGTGTAAGTAAAGAAACAGGTCTTCCTGTACCACCTTTATTAGCACCCTCATTCCATGCTGTTCCAGCTATATCAAGATGAGCCCAGCTATAGTCTTCTGTAAATCTTGATAGAAAGCATGCTGCCGTAATTGTGCCGGCATATCTTTTACCAATATTTGCTATGTCAGCAAAATTACTATCCAACTCAGATTGAAATTCTTCCCACATTGGTAATTCCCAAATATAGTCATGGCTTACATTTGAACTTTTCATTAGCATTTCTGTTAGCTTTTCGTCATTTGATAAAACACCGCTTGCAACTTTTCCTAAAGCAACCAAAACTGCACCTGTTAAAGTTGCAACATCAATTACATGCTTTGGTTTAAATCTTGAAACATAAGTAAGAGCGTCACATAAAACTAATCTTCCTTCTGCATCGGTGTTAAGTATTTCAACAGTTTGACCAGACATAGTAGTAACAACATCTCCAGGATTTGTAGCTGATCCACTAGGCATGTTTTCTGCAGAAGCTATCACGCCAACAACGTTTATTTTTAAATTAAGTTCACTGATAGTTTTCATTGTACCTAGAACACTAGCAGCTCCACACATGTCGTATTTCATTTCATCCATACCGTTACTAGGCTTTATTGAGATACCACCAGTGTCAAAAGTTATTCCTTTACCAACTAATGCAATAGGTTTTTCATTTTTAGCACCACCATTATATTTCATAGTTATAAGCTTCGAAGGTTCTTCACTTCCATTACCCACAGAAAGTAGACAATTCATACCCATTGATTTCATTTCTTTTTCATTATGAATTTTTATATTTAATTTTTTATTTGTTTTCCCTAAATCGGTTGCAGTTTTAGCTAAGTAAGTCGGTGTACAAATATTACTTGGAAGATCACCAAGTTTTTTTGCAAGTTTAATACCACTAGATATAGCAACACCTTGTTGAAAATATTTTTTTAGACTTGATAAGTAAGATTTCTTTAAAAGGGAAGAAATGAATATAATTTTACTAATTTTATAATTAATTTTTATTTTTGTTTTGTTTTTTGTCTCGTTATAAACGTAATCTATACCATTAATATGAATAGAAATATTTCTAATTGCCCAATCTTGTTTTATTTTATCAGTTAATAATGAATCAATACTTAAAAAAATATTTTTGAGGTTGTTATTTTTGCATATCTTACTTAAAGCACTTACTGCTTTTATAAAAGACCTCTCGCTATATTTATTTTTTTCACCTAAACCAACAAGGTAAATTTTTTCTAACTTCTTGTTAGAAGTATCATATATACATAGCGACTGATTAATTTTTCCTTCAAAAGAAGATTTTTTAATTATTTCTTTAATTTTTGCAATATCTGTAGTTTTCAAGTATTTTGCTAAAATCTTAATGTTCTTGTCAGTAAATACTCCAAATATTGCTGCCCCATTAACATCAATTGATGTTATATTATCAGTTAAATCGTATTGCATAATTTATATAGCCTCGTCGTAAAATTGATTATGAAAAATAACTCTAAATATACCAAAAATAAAGATAAATGGTTGGATATTTACAAAATATGCAAATTAAAACTTCATCAACTCATTAGAGCAATTATATCTTTAATTGGTAAAAATCAAAATAGTAAATCTAATCTATTGCAAAGATTATTTAGAAATCTTAGAACTAAAAAGACCTTTGGTTTTAAAAATTATCAGAGAATAACTATTTTGGATAAGTATATACTAAAGAGCTTTATATTTTCGTTCTTTTCAGTAATTTCTGTTTTAGTGTTGGTAATAGTTGGAAGATTATTTGTAAAGCTTTTAGAATATGTTGTGGAAGGAAGATTTGAGGTAGAAATGGTATTTTCTATTCTATTTTTAAGTACATCTAAATCTGTTATTTTACTTCTTCCGTTTGCTTTAATGATAAGCTTAATAATATCGCTATCAAGATTTTATAGAGATAGCGAAATATTTGCTCTAAAATCTTCAGGCAATTATAAAAGCATTTTTACGAAAGTTTTTTATTTTATCGCAATACCTTCTTTTTTACTTATTTTTATACTAAATATTTTTGTATCGCCTTATCTGATAGCAGAAATACAAAAAAAGAAAATTGAGGCAGCAACAACTTCTGAAATTGGATTACAAACCCCAGGAAAATTTATTCAAATGAAGGATAAAAATTGGATAATTTTTGTCGAAGATTACGAAAATGAAATATCAAAAAAAATATTTATTAAAAGTTCTGAAAACAACAAAATATCTATAGAGACCGCAGAAGAAGGAAATGAGTATCTTGAGAATGGCGTTCGAAGATTAATTTTAAAAAATGGCCAAAGATATACAGGCTCACCTGGAAATGGAAATTTCCAAGTTATGAAATATGATGTGCATGAGATAAAACTTCTAAATACCACACCAGATTTTTCACTAAATTATAGAATGAAAAGTATATTTGACCTTTTCTCAGATCAAAATAAAGCATTGTCTTCAGCAGAAATACAGTGGAGATTATTTGCTCCTATATCAGCAGTGATACTAATACTGTTTGCTTTTATATTTGGTGATGTAGCTCCAAGACAAAATAAATACTCTAACTTATTATCTGCAATAATAATTTATTTTTTATATTCTAATTTAGTAATTATATCAGTCAATCAAATTCAAAAAGAATCATATTTATTTTCTCTGATTGGAACTTGGTGGGTCCATCTATTAGCAGCAATAACCTGCTATTTAATTTATATAATGAAAAAAAATCAAATAGATGGGTATAGATACTTAATAAAAACTTATAAATATTTTAAAAAATAATATATGAAAATTTTAGATAAATACATTGCTAAACAAATACTATCAGCTATCTTTTCGGTATTAGGAATACTTATAATAGTTGTTGGCCTGTTAGATTTAGTAGATGAAATAAAAAAAGTAAATAATGAATATCCTATATCATTAGCTTTTTTGTATGTAATATTGAATATACCTCAAAACATATACGAAGTCTTACCAATAGCAACATTAATGGGAAGTTTGATTGGGCTAAGCAAGCTATCAAGTACTAGCGAATTAAATGCCGCAAAATCCTCTGGATTATCTTTTTCTAAAATTATTTTAATTACTTTAAAAACTGGAGTTATTATAGTTATATTAACCTTTTTGATAGGAGAATTTTTAGCACCGAAAGGTCAGCAGCTAGCAAACAATGTAAAGAATTTAACTGAGTCTACAAGACTAAGCATGAAAAATACAGATGGAATATGGATAAAAAGTCAAAATAGTTTTATTCACATAGCTAAAGTATTTCCGAACAAGATTGTTCAAGAAGTTTCACTTTATCGTTTTAATGAGAAACAACAACTTATGGAATCTATATATTCAGAAGAAGGTCATTATGTTGAGGGTGAATGGATTATGAAAAATATTACTTCAACGAGCTTTAAAAATAAGGAAGTTGAGATAACAAATAGTGAATTATCTACCTTTGAAGAATTTATTGATTTAGATTTATTTGATATTATGATTATTAAGCCAAACCAGATGACTCTTATGCAACTTAGGACTTACATTGAGTATCTAAAAAATAATTCGATGGAATCAAAAAACTATGAATTAGCTTTCTGGTCTAAATTTTCAATACCACTATCATGTTTGATTATGTTTTTACTAACAACTCCTTTTGTACATTCAAGTATTCGTTCAGCAAGTTTTGGTCAAAGAATATTTTTAGGAATACTTACTGGTGTTAGTCTATTTTTATTTAACCAAACAGTAAATAAATTATCTATAATAATAGATATACCTCCTTTTTTAGGTTCATTTCTCCCAGTATTTATTTTATTATTGATAAGTTTTTATATTATTAATAAATTTTATGGATCTAAAGTTTTACTAAAATTGTTTTTGAGATAATATCATGCAAACATTTTTTATCTTTTCTAAATATAGAAATTAAAAACCCTAAGCCAAAAATTAAAATAGAAAAAATCGCGCTATTAAACCTAATTACTGCTTTTTTATAAGAAATTTTATTACCATCTTCGCATATAATTTTAATTTTCCATGTTTTCATTCCAAGTGTTCCTTGACTGTTGACCCAAAACCAAACAAAAAAGTATTGAGTTACTAAATAGAAGTAAACTTGCATTGTTAACTTGAGAATATTATTTCCTTCTACATTGAAACTATAGAATGGTATAGACATTATTATTAGAATTGCAAACACTAATAATGAGTCATATATTATTGATGCTAGTCTTCTTAATATTGATATACCTTTCATATTATTTCTGCTCATTGTAATGATTATAAAATTACATTAGTATATTATTAGTATCATGAAAAATACATTAAACAATGATTATCTTGATAACTTTCTTGATAGCATATGGGCTGAACAGGGTTTATCAAAAAATACACTGGTGTCATATGAGCACGATATAAAGTCTTTTTTAGTATTCCTTGATCATAACAAGATTGATTTGCTTTCCACTCAGTATTCGGATATTAGCTCCTTTATTTCAATGAGATTTTCAAAAGGAATATCTTCAAGAAGTAACATGAGGCTAATATCTTCTCTTAAAAAATTTTTTTTATATCTTTTAAATCACAATTTTATAAAGAAAAACCCTACTGAAAATATTGAAAGCCCCAGGAATATTAAGTCACTTCCTCACACAATAGATATTGATAGTGTTGATAAGCTTTTAAATGCACCCAATATAAAAACTAGATTTGGATCTAGAGATAAAGCAATGCTAGAAATATTATACGCATGTGGTTTACGTGTTTCAGAACTTGTAACTTTAAAATTATCTCAAGTGGCAATGGAGAGTAATTTCTTGAGAGTTATGGGAAAAGGTAAGAAAGAGCGAATAATACCAATTAATGACTATGCGTTATCATTTCTTAGTGCGTATTTAAAAGATTATAGATCGTCATTTATAAGCAACAGCAAAACTGATTCTTTATTTTTAAGTAATCGCGGCAAGGAAATGACTAGACATTCATTTTGGCATATACTTAAAAAGTACGCCACACAAGTAGGAATACAAGAGCATTTATCTCCACATACTTTGAGACATGCATTTGCAACTCATATGATTAATAATGGGGCTGATCTAAGAGTTGTTCAATTATTATTAGGACATAGTGATCTATCAACAACACAGTTATATACACATATTGCTAAAAATGAATTAAAGGAGTTGCATTGCAAAAATCATCCAAGAGCATAATTAAATTTTTTATTATATTTATTTTATTTCAACACAATTCTTTTGGGGAAGAGGTAAAAGATAATAATATTGATTTTTTACAGAAAAAATTAAAAGAAATAATACCAAATTATACATTTGATAAAATTAAAAAAACTCCATTAGAAAATATTTATGAAATAGTTTATGGAGGAGAGATTGTTTATATAACAGGTGACGCCAAATTTATTTTTGAAAGTGGTAACTTACAAAAGATCGTGAAAGAAAAAAATTCTTACTCTTTTATTAATCTTACTGAAGCTTCAGCAGCAGAAGGAAGAAAAAATTTGTTAGAGAATCTCTCGGATTCAAAATTTTTTGTATATGGAGATACTATAAAAAATAGCGAATATATAAATGTGGTTACTGACATTGATTGCCCATATTGCAGAAAGTTTCATGAAGATATTCCAATTTACTTAGAGAATGGTATAAAAATAAGATATTTAGTCTTTGCTATAAAAACAAGCTCTAAAAAAAAGGTGATTTCAGCGTGGTGTTCTAAAGACAAAAATGCTGCATTTACTCTTTTAAAGGAAGAAAAAACCATTAAAAAAAGTAATTGTGTAAATCCAATTGAAGAGCACCAAAGCATCATTAGTTCTATTGGAGTAAACTCAACACCATCAATATTCTTATCAGATGGCACATTAATACAAGGCTATATGAATCCTAAAGAAGTTATTGAGAAAATAAGGAATTAGAAAACCAACTACCATCATACTTTTTATCATCAAAACCATTAGCAATTAAGACTCTTTTTGCTCTGGTGCACGCTACGTAAAGGAGATTTTTTTCCTCGCAGGTTTCTTTTTCTCGCAAAGGTAATAAAAATTTTTCCTCAATATTCTTACTATTTTTAAAAATTTTTGGTATATATAGGTGAACATCGTTGCAAGAAAGATCCTGATTAAATATAGGAATCAATTTGGATTTATTATTATTATTTTTTAGGTATGTTTGAGCAAGAATTATAACTTCTGCCTCCAAACCTTTTGCCGAATGAATAGTTAAAATTCTCACTGCATTTTCAATAGGATAATCATAAGAGTCTGGAATGTCTCTAATATTTTCTAGTTGATGTAAAAATTGAAATGGTGATATATATCTTCCATTATTAAAATTTAGACTCAAATTTAAAAAATTTAGAAAGTTATTTTTTATTTCTTTATTTTTTAAATAATTATCTCCATAATATAGATTTATAATATCTAAATCATGATAAATAATATCGAGTATATCATGCATAGGAATACTACCAAGGAGACTTTTCCATTTTATAAAATTTTTATTATGGCTACTTTCTATAATAAGTTTTTCAATTTCGAAAAAATCATCAATATTATATTGATTAATTTCATTAATTGTATAATTAAAAATAGGACTTTTTAGTAATGAGAACAGTTCAAAAACATTGTGTTCGTCTAATATTAAATACTTCAACAAATTATATATATCTATAATTTCTTTGTATTCCAGTATTGATCTCTTTTTATCTGTAATAACAGGAATCTTTTTTTCAATTAGTTTTTTCTCTAACTCATCTATATGAGTTCTATTTCTGGAAAGTATAATTATATCTTTATATTTAATATTTTTATTATTAATAAGATTTTCAATCTGAAGAGCAATAGTATTTGCTTCTGCAATCAAATGTGTATCAGCTGTTTCTTTTATATCTTCTATCTCTACGGAACCAGGTACATCTATTTTTGTAAAAAAGTTTTTGTGTTCCGAAAATATACTATTAACAAAATTAATTATTTCTTTCGACGATCTTCTAGATTCATTTAGATATATATCTTCAGAACCAAAATTTTCTTTTGTATATTTCCTACACAAGTCAAACAACCTAGGCTCTGAACCACGAAAGCCATATATAGATTGGTTTGAGTCTCCAACTATTGTAACGCTATTAGAAGAAGATAAATTATTTATTGCGTTAAGAATTTTTAGGATAATTTGCCATTGTAAATAATTAGTGTCTTGAAATTCGTCTATTAACAGATGATTAATAGAGTTGGCTATTTTATAGTATATCCAATTATCAGAATCTAAATCAGATAGCTTATTAAAGCAAAGCCACGTATTGTCAGAATAGTCATGCCAATCTTTACTCTTCAAAGATTTTTGATATTTATTAAAAAAAGTTATTGCTAACAGCTTCCAAGATTTTTGTATTTCATAATAAATATTCTCTTCAAATTTGTATATATCAGATATAAAATATTCAATGTTTGAATTTAATTTTTCAAAATCTTTTTTAACTTTAAGTCTTGGTGATCTTTGGGATTTTGTCAAAAAGAAATCTGTTATGAAAATTACTTTATTATCCAGACTTGTTTCGCTCGAAAGTAATTTGTTGTAAGTATTTTTGTATTTAGTCTTTAAAATATAATTATTATTAAAATTTCTAATTATATTTTCAATTAAATTTTTCTTATATGACATTACTCTAGAAACTTTATTTTCATAGTCATCTTTCTCATAATCAAGATTTTTATGGATTTCTAAAAAGTAGGATTTTTTGCTAGTTATATCTATAATTGATTCTTTAATGGTATGAAAACTTCCAATATAACCCATTAAAAAATTAATATTATCTTGAACATAAGGATTTTTTTCTAAGTAGTTATTGCTAAAAATTTCTTCTTCTATGTCTTTTGCTATTAGCTTTGGATGCAAATTTGTATCGATACTTTTTGGTATATCTTTATCAAAATGCATTTGATTTAGTATCTCTAAAAAAAAAGAATCAAAAGTCGATATTCTTATATCTCTTGTACTTAGTTGAATTGTCAGAAAAATTCTTTTTGCTTTTTTTACGTATTTTGTAAAATTATTCTTTATTCCTATTTGTTTTAAATCTTTTACAATATCCTTATCTTCACAATTAGACCAATATTCTATTTTTTCATTTAATCTATTGCGCATTTCTGCTGTAGTTTTTTTTGTGAATGTTATTGCCGTTATTTTTTCTGGCTCAACTTCATCTAATAGTAGTCTTAATATTTTTGAGATTATGAACCATGTTTTACCTGTTCCAGCTGCAGCTACAACATTTACACTTTTACCTGGATTTAAATAATCATTTATATTCATTGATTAATATAATAAAATATACGTTATACAAATTTTAATTTTTTTAATTATGTTAAGAATAGCACTATTTTTAGGAACAAATCTCGCAATACTTGTTGTATTGAGTATAACAATGTCCATTTTTGGTATTGATGGTGTTCTTGATGATAATGGAATTGATCTTGATTTAACTTCACTTTTATTTATATCTTCAATTATAGGCTTCACTGGATCCTTTATATCTTTATTTATATCAAAGTGGATAGCAAAAAAAAGTATGGGTGTGAAATTGATTTTAAAGCCTGAAAATGAATCAGAAAAATGGCTTCTAACAACTTTGGAGGATATTTCAGTTAAGGCAAAAATAAAAACACCAGAATTTGGGATATTTGATTCTCAACAACTAAATGCTTTCGCTACTGGGGCATCAAAGAATAACTCTTTAGTAGCTCTAAGCTCTGGTCTAATTAATCACATGAATCAAGATGAGATTGAAGCAGTAATAGCTCATGAAGTATCACATATAAGTAATGGAGATATGATAACAATGACTCTAATTCAAGGAATTATAAATACATTTGTGATATTTTTCTCTAGAATAATAGGCCATATTGTTGACAGGGTAATTTTTAAAGTTCAAAGAGGCCATGGACCTGCGTATTATATAACTAGCATCATTGTTCAAATACTACTTTCAATTTTAGCAAATATTATTGTGATGTGGTTTTCAAGAAAAAGGGAATATCAAGCAGATCATTCTGCAGCAAAATTAGTTGGCTCAAATAAAATGATATCTGCTTTAAAAACTTTATCTACAAAATCGCCAGACTCATTGCCAGATCAAATGGCTGCATTTGGGATAGCTGGAAAGAAACAGAGTGCATACAAAAGTTTATTTAGCAGTCATCCTTCTATAGAATCAAGAATCGAATCATTATTAAAAAATAGTTAAGACTAAACTTATGGCAAGTTATAATACGAGTAATATAAAAAATGGATTGAAGGTTTTAATTAATGATGATCCATTTGAAATTATAGATAACTCTTTTCATAAGCCTGGAAAGGGACAAGCATTTAGCAAAGTAAAGCTAAAGAATTTAAGTAATGGCAGAGTTGTTGAAAAAACTTTAAAAATTGGAGATAGTTTAGATTCAGCAGATGTTCAAACTTTGGATATGCAATATCTATATAAAGACGATGTTAATTATTATTTTATGGATATGGAAAGTTTTGATCAAGTTTCTATAAATAAAGATATATTGGGAGATAATGATGCTTGGTTGAAAGGAGAAGAGCTATGTTCAGTTACTTTTTTTAACGGTAATCCTATAGGCATTGAATTACCAATATTTGTTGAATTGGTTGTTAAGCATACAGAGCCGGGATTAAAAGGAGATACAACATCAAAGGCTACTAAACCTGCCACACTGGAGACAGATGCTATAATTCAGGTCCCTTTGTTTATTAATCAAAATGACATAATAAAAATAGATACTAGGACAAAAGAATATACTGCTAGAGTTAAAACTTAATAAACTTTAAATATATTATCTCTTATTAGTATTTTTTCTTTAGTATTAATATTTTCTGTCCAATCATTATTTATCTTACTTAATAATAATATAACTGTTGATCCCAAATTAAACATGCCTATTTCTTGGCCTTTAGAATAATGTTTCATATCTTCTTTATTATGAAATTCAGTTATACTATTTCTATATTTTGCAGGAGCAATAATCCCATAATCTGATAAAGTAACACACCCAACATTAACTGCTCCAACCATAACTAGAGTCATTTTATATTGATCATTTTGAAAAGATAATACTACTCGTTCATTTCTTGAGTACAGTTTTTTAATTCCTTCCGTCGCATAAGTTGCAACACTATATAAAGACCCAGGGATATGAGTAACTTTTACTAAAGATGCGTCACATGGCATGTAAATTCTATGGCAATCCTTAGGCTCCAAATAAATGTTAATAAATTTCCCATTATTGTAATCATTTCCTTTTTCATGAATTAACTCATTTACAGAATACTTATGTTTCTTTGCATGAATAAATGTATTGTTATTAATATCGCCATATCCAGCTATAGTTCCATCACATGGTGAAATTATGTTTTTTGACTGATCAATATTTTTTCTAAAAGATAAATCAAGTTCCCTAGTAAAAAAATCATTTAAGGACTTATATCCTTCAACATTTTTAATCTTATATTCATCTAATTCAATGTTAAAAATTGATATATAGATTTTAATTAATAAATTTTTAATTGCTTTATCTTCTATTCTTGAAGCTTTATAGGTTATATTAGATATAAAATGAAGTGGGGTTATATGAAATAGTATAATTTTGAATTGATTAACAAGTTTTTTTAAATTTTTTTTCATTTTTTATTATTATAACTCTTATTTTTGGTACAATATAAGACATGCCAGGAAACAGTCACGGAAAATTATTTAAAGTAACCACATATGGCGAAAGTCATGGTGAAGCTATTGGTTGTATAATAGATGGTTGCCCACCAAATCTCAAGATCGATGTTGAGCATATTCAGAAAGATCTCGATAGAAGAAAGCCTGGAAAAACAAGACATACTTCTCAAAGAAGAGAATCAGATACCATAAAAATACTATCAGGCGTTTTTGAAGGCAAATCAACTGGCACGCCAATAAGTTTAATCATCTACAACGAGGATGCTAGAAGTAAAGATTATTCTGATATAAAAGATTTATACAGACCTGGTCACGCAGATATTACATATGATAAGAAATATGGAACCAGAGATTACAAAGGTGGAGGCAGATCATCTGCTAGAGAAACAGCTACCAGGGTAGCTGCAGGAGCCATAGCTAAATTATATTTAAAAGAAAATTTCAATTTAGATATTCAAGGATTTGTCGCTCAACTTGGCCCAATAAAAGCTGATAAAATTAATTATAAAGATATAGAAAATAATCCTTTTTTCTTTCCAAATAAAAATAAAGTTCAAGAACTTGAGGATTATATGGATGCTTTAAGAAAAGAAGGAAATTCTATTGGAGCTAGAATTAATGTTGTGGCGAAAAATGTTCCAACAGGTTTAGGAGAACCTGTCTTTGACAGGATAGATGCTGATATTGCGAAAGCTATGATGAGTATAAATGCAGTTAAAGCTATAGAAATTGGAGCTGGTTTTCTATCGGTAACACAAAAAGGTACAGACCACAGAGATGAAATTGATTCAAAAAAAGGTTTTTTAAGTAATAACTCTGGCGGAACTTTAGGTGGTATAACGTCTGGGCAAGATATAGAGGTTAGTATCGCAATCAAGCCAACCTCAAGCATTAGATTGCCTGGAAAAACAATTGATAATAAGGGAAAGGATTCAGAAGTTATAACAAAAGGTCGTCATGACCCTTGTGTTGGAATTAGAGCAGTACCAATAGCTGAAGCAATGCTAGCATTAGTATTAATGGATCATGCTTTAAGACACAAGGCGCAAAATTTATAATTAAAAAATTGACCTAATTTTTTACCTATTATGTATAAATATAAAATACAAAATTTTTTTATAAGATTTAAATATCTATAAAGGAAATAAATTAAATTGAAAAAAAATAAAGTTTATAAGGGGAATATTCTAAGCTCCCCAATCATGTTTAATAAGTCTTATATAAATCTTTCATCATTTTATTTTTTTTATTTTTCAGCTCTTGGAGCTTTTCTTCCTTTCTGGCCTCTATATTTAAACTATAAAAGTTTTACACCTTACGAAATTGGAGTAATTACAGGAACAATGATTGGCACTAAAATTATTGCTCCTAATGTATGGGGTTGGATAGCAGACAAAACAGGATTAAGACACAGAGTTATTCAACTAGGAGCATTAAGCTGTTTTATTATTTTTACTTTTGCTTCTTCAATGGAAAGCTTTTCTGGTATGGTTGCATTAATTTTTCTTTTTAGTTTTTTTTGGAATGCTTCATTACCTCAATTTGAAGCTGTTACTATGACTTCATTAGGATCTTCGTATAATAACTATAGTCAGATTAGATTATGGGGGTCATTAGGTTTTATATTATCAGTTTTTTCTTTATCTTTTTTAACACAAAATTATGGAATTGAAGTTGTTCCAACATGTATTTTATCTTTTTTATTTTTGACTTTTATTACAACGTTATTTGTTAAGAATACAAATGCAAATCAAAAAAAACACAATAATTCTTTGTTGAGTATAGCTCTCAAACCTGCCGTAATAGGAATATTGCTATCTTGTTTTCTTATGCAGGTTAGCCATGGTCCATTTTATGCTTTCTTCGCTATTTATTTGACAGAGAATAGTTACAGTACAAACTCAATAGGATTTATTTGGTCGCTTGGAGTTATTGCTGAAATATTAATTTTTATTAAAATATCTTCTTGGATCCCTAAGTATGGACTTCAAAACTTATTTATAGTTAGTTTTTTATTTGCGAGCTCAAGATGGCTATTGATTTCATTCTTCCCTGAGAGTGTTATTATTGTGACATTAGCTACATTATTTCATGCTATTACATATGGTATGTATCATGCGGTGTCGATTTCATTGATACATGAATATTTCACAGAGGAACTTCAAGGAAGAGGACAAGCACTTTACTCAAGTATAAGTTTTGGACTTGGGGGTTCTATCGGAAGCATATACAGTGGATATTTTTGGGAGTCACTTGGCGGTTCTACAGTATATTTATATGCCTCATTATTTGCTTTTTTAGGTTTAATTGTGTCTCTTATCTTAGTAAAATCTAAATATAGAAATATTTAAGAAAAAATTAAAAATTATGAAAAAAACACTATATGACAAGCTTTGGGACGAACATCATATTTATTCATATGATAATGGTTATAGCTTGATTTATATTAATAAACATCTTATTCATGAAGTTACGTCACCGCAAGCATTTGAAGGTCTCAAGCAGGCGGGGAGGAGTATATGGAGAAAAAAAAGCGTTATGGCAGTTCCGGATCATAATGTCCCAACAACTTTGAGAGAAGCAGGAATTAAAGACCCTATATCAAGGATACAAGTCGATGCTTTAAATAAAAACTGTAAAACTAATGACTTGCTGAAATTTGACCTAGAAGATATTAGGCAGGGTATTGTTCATGTTGTAGGTCCTGAGCAAGGAATTATTTTACCAGGCATGACAGTTGTCTGTGGTGATTCTCACACATCTACTCATGGTGCACTAGCAGCTCTTGCATTTGGTATTGGAACTTCAGAAGTAGAGCATGTTTTAGCCACACAATGTTTATTGCAAAAAAAATCTTTAAATATGAATATTAAAGTTAATGGAAAAATGCCAGAGTACTTCTATTCTAAAGATTTAGCTTTATTGATTATTAGTCAGATTGGAACAGCTGGTGGAACTGGGTATGCTATAGAATATACAGGAAATGCAATTAGAGATCTTTCTATGGAAGCAAGAATGACTTTGTGCAACATGACAATAGAAGCAGGTGCTACGACTGGCTTAGTAGCAGTTGATGAAAAGACAATTAGTTATGTAGAAAATAAACCTTATTCCCCTAAAGGGGAAAATTTCTCATCAGCAAAAAAATATTGGGAAAATTTAACTTCTGATAATGATGCGTTATACGATAAAATAATAGATATTGATATTAGTGAATCAAGCCCAATGATAACCTGGGGAACATCTCCAGAAATGGCAGTTGGCATTGATGGAAAACTACCAAGTTTAGACGATGAAAGGTTTTCTTCAAAAAGACAAGACTTATTAAACGCTTTTTCATATATGGGTCTTAAAGAAAAACAAAGCGTCAACTCAATAGAGTTAGATAAAATTTTTATAGGTTCGTGCACTAATTCGAGGATAGAGGACTTAAGAATTGTTGCAGACATTGTTAAAAATAAAAAAATTGCTAACAATATAAAGAGTGCAATCATTGTGCCTGGCTCTGGGCTAGTTAAGGAAAAAGCAGAAAATGAAGGTTTAGATAAAATCTTCACCAAGTCAGGATTTGAATGGAGAAGCCCAGGATGTTCAATGTGTTTAGGAATGAACGACGATAAATTAAATGAATACGAACGATGTGCTTCTACTTCAAATAGAAACTTCGAAGGAAGACAAGGAAGGTTAGGTAGAACTCATTTAGTTAGCCCAGCAACTGCAGCTGCAGCTGCTATTCACGGACATTTTGTAGACGTAAGAGATATGTAGGATATGAAAAAATTTAAAGAAATAAAGTCAATAGCTGCATATATCGATAGAAAAAATATTGATACAGACGCTATAATACCAAAGCAATACCTTAAGGCAGTAACAAGAGAGGGTTTCGGGGAAGCTTTGTTTGATGACTGGAGGTATTTAGAGCCTGGCAACTTAGGTGACAATCATGCTTTAAGAAAAAAAAATCCAGAATTCTTTTTACATGATCCTAAAAATGAAGGGGCACAAATCTTAATAGCAGGCGATAATTTTGGTTGCGGGTCATCTAGAGAGCATGCAGTTTGGGCATTAATGGATTATGGTTTTAATGTTGTGATATCAAGTAGCTTCGCAGATATATTTTATAATAACTGTTTTAAAAACGGTTTATTACCAATTGTTCTTAACGACAGCAATATGGATAAACTAATAAGTAATGTTAATAAAAAAAATAATATTTATATGATTAGTTTAGAAAACCAATTAATAAAATGCGATGATTTAGAAATTAAATTTAAAATAGATAATCGAAGAAAAGAAGTTTTGATTAAAGGAATAGATGATATTTCAGAAACCTTAAAACTAAGTGATAAAATAAAAGAATACGAGAATATTAAAGCTGTGAAAACACCATGGATGTTCAATGGATAAAAAAATAAAAATATTAATTTTACCTGGCGATGGTGTCGGACCAGAAGTAACCTCGGAAGCAAAAAAAGTAATAAATACAATATCTGATATCTATAAATTAAATATAGAAACAGATTATGGTTTATTTGGAGGTGTTGCAGTAGATAAATTTGATAATCCTTTTCCCGATGAAACTAAAAATAAAATAAGAGAATCAGATGCTATTTTATTAGGCGCTGTTGGTGGAAAAAAATATGATAACTTATCTAAAGAAAAAAAACCTGAGTCTGGATTATTGGCGCTAAGGAAACAATTAAACCTATTTATTAATATCCGTCCAATTATTTCATTTTCTGAATTATCTAATTCATCATCTATTAAAAGTGAATATATAGATAATTTAGATATTGTAATTATTCGGGAATTAGTGAGCGGATTATATTTTGGTGAGCCTAGAGGTTTTAAAGACGATAATACCGAAGCTTTTAATACTATGAGATATAACGTTTCAGAGATAAGTAGAATATCAGATTACGCCTTTAAACTAGCAAATAATAGAGGTAAAAAATTATGTTCTGTTGATAAAGCTAATGTTCTTGAGGTGTCTCAATTGTGGAGAACAACCGTAAATAAATTGTCAGAGAAATACAAAGATGTGGAATTATCACATATGTATGTAGATAACGCTGCGATGCAGTTAGTTCAAAATCCAAAGCAATTCGACGTCGTTGTGACTGAAAATTTATTCGGAGACATCTTATCTGATATTGCGTCCGTTTTAACTGGATCTATAGGAATGCTCCCTTCGGCTTCTTTGAATGAGAATAATTTCGGCGTATATGAGCCGATACACGGATCTGCGCCAGATATAGTCGATCAGAATATTGTTAATCCTATAGCAACTATATTATCTGTGGCAATGATGTTTCAACATACTTTTGACAGATTAGATATTTATAATCATATATTGAGATCTGTAAAATTAGTTTTAAAAGAAGGAAAATACACAAAAGATATATCAGTAAATAAGGATTATATTTCAACAGAAGAGATGGGTAATTATATTGTTGAAAAACTTGAAGGTGGAACTAGTGAGTAAAAAATATAATGTCGCTATAGTTGGAGCAACTGGTGCAGTTGGTCAAATGATGTTAAAGATATTAATGGAAAGAAAGTTTCCAATAAATAATTTACACCTGTTAGCAAGTAAAAAATCTAAAGGAAAAACGATCACAATAAATAATAGTGATTATCAAGTAAGCTCATTAAATGAATTTAATTTTCAAGGAGTTGACATTGCTATGTTTTCTGCGGGAAGCGATATTTCAGAAAAATATGCGAAAGTTGCAACTAAGAACAATGCTGTTGTAATTGATAATACTTCTTTTTTTAGATATGAAGATAATATCCCATTAGTAGTTCCTGAAGTTAATAGTGAAAAAATTTCTTTATATAAAGAGACAGGTATTATTGCAAATCCTAATTGCTCTACGATACAAATGTTAGTAGCATTAAAACCAATTCATGATATTTGTAAAATAAAAAGGATAAATGTATGTACTTATCAAGCTGTTTCTGGATCAGGAAACGAGGCTATAGATGAATTAAAGAATCAGGTTTATGCCTACACAAGAAATGAAAGCCTTGTTAATAATGTATATCCGAAACAAATAGCATTTAATGTTATTCCTCAAATTGATAAATTTATGGATAATGGGTATACGAAAGAAGAAATGAAAATGGTATGGGAAACTAAAAAAATATTAGATAGCTCTATTGAAGTTAATCCCACAACAGTAAGAGTCCCAGTATTTTTTGGGCATTCAGAAGCTGTTCATATAGAGTTAGAAAATAAAATTACCGCAAAACAAGTAAAAGATATTTTAGGGAAGAATAATAGCGGTGTTGTTCTAGTTGATGATCATAAAGATGGTGGTTACCCTTGTGCTGCAAATGAATGTGAGGACAGTAATGAAGTTTTTGTAGGTAGAGTTAGAGAGGATATTTCAATAAAAAATGGAATAAATATGTGGATAGTTAGTAATAATATTAGAAAAGGTGCTGCATATAATAGCGTTCAAATTGCAGAATTATTAATTAAAGATTATTTATAAGAAATGTAGATGAGAATTTTATTATCTATCGAGTATGATGGAAAAAATTATCACGGATGGCAGGAACAAAAAAATCCGAATACTATTCAAGGTCAAATTCAAGAATCAATATTTAAATTCTCTCAAGAAAAAATAAAACTTTCTGTAGCTGGAAGAACAGATGCCGGAGTTCATGCTACTGGGCAAGTTGCACATTTTGAAACAAATGTTAAAAGAACAGAAGAAAAATGGTTACTTGGCCTCAACTCATTTTTACCTGAAGATATAAGAATAAATTATGTGAAATTTATAGGAAATGATTTTCATGCAAGATTTTCAGCTCTTAGCAGAACGTACAGATATATAATTTATAATAATAAAGTGAAACCATGTATAAATAGAAATAAAGTAAGTTGGTATTTTTTAAAAACATTGGATGAGGGAAAAATGCAAGATGCGGCAAAAAAACTTATAGGTATTAATGATTTTTCATGCTTTAGGTCTGCGCACTGCCAATCTAATACACCAATAAGAAAGATAAATGATATAGTTATTACTCGAGAAAATAATTATATATATATAGATATAAATGCCAATTCTTTTTTATATAATATGGTTAGAAATTTAGTTGGTTCATTGGTATTAATTGGATCAGGAGAAAAAGATATACATTGGATTGAAGATTTACTTATTTCAAAGGATAGGAATCAGGGTGGAAAACAGTTTCCTGCCAGTGGATTATATTTAGTAAATATAGAATATGAGTCAAAATATGGATTGAGGAATGATATTTACTATCCAAAGTATAATTAAATTTATATTATGAAAGAAATTAAAGTAAAAATATGTGGAGTAAAGGATATAAGAGCAGCTTTAGCTTCAGAGGAAGGTGGAGCAGACTACATTGGCCTCGTTTTTTGCAAAAAAAGTAAAAGATGTATTTCTATTAATACAGCTAAACAAATTATTTCAGTATTAAAACCCTCTACTCAGAAAGTGGCTTTGTTCTCTAATGATGAAGAAAAATATATAGAATCTGTTATGAGTGAAATTAAGGCAGATATTATTCAGTTTCATGGGAATGAAGTAGAATCTGATTGTATAAAACATGGTTTGCCATATATAAAAGGAGTTTCGGAAGATAACGATGGTTTTAAAAATCTTGATAAAAAATATCCAAATGCATTAGCATTTATCATTGATAGCCATCAAGATGATGGTATTGGTGGAACAGGAAAAACCTTTGATTGGACAAATAATATGTTTGATACTAAAAAACCTATTATAATTGCTGGTGGCTTAAATTGTGATAATGTAGAAGATGCAATTAAATTGTTTTTGCCATATGGTGTAGATGTTAGTAGTGGGGTAGAATCTAATGATGGTAATAAAGATTTAAACTTAATAAGGAAATTTATAAAGAAAGCTAAAAATGAAAACAAATCAAAATAAAAATTTAAATGATTTCAATTTAATGAAATATGGGTATCCCGATGAAAATGGTCATTATGGTATTTTTGGAGGTACTTTTGTAGCTGAAACACTTATAGAACCTCTCACAGATTTAAGAAATATGTATTATGATTTAAAAAAAGATACAGATTTTTTACACGAACTTTATTCAGAATATAAAAATTATGTTGGTAGACCTACACCTTTATACTTTGCAGAAAGGTTAACAGAAAAAATCAATGGTGCTAATATATTTTTAAAAAGAGAAGATTTGTGTCATACAGGTGCTCACAAAATTAATAATACAATCGGTCAAGCAATCCTTGCTAAAAAAATGGGTAAAACAAGAATTATTGCTGAGACTGGAGCAGGACAACATGGAGTTGCTTCAGCAACAGTTGCAGCTAGACTTGGTATGGAGTGCGTTGTATTTATGGGGGAACAAGATATTTATCGCCAATCGCAAAATGTTTATAGAATGAAATTATTAGGAGCTGAAGTTGTTCCAGTAACATCTGGCTCTAAAACACTTAAAGATGCACTTAACGAAGCACTTAGAGATTGGGTAACAAATGTTGATAATACTTTTTATATAATAGGTACCGTTGCCGGCCCTTCACCATATCCTGAGCTGGTGAGAGATTTCCAGGCAATTATTGGAAGAGAAGTAATTGAACAGATGGAAAATATAGATAAAAAAGTTGATGCTTTGGTTGCTTGTGTCGGAGGAGGTTCAAATGCCATTGGTCTTTTTTACCCTTTTATAGATTGTGACTCTAAAATGTATGGTGTTGAAGCTGCAGGAGATGGGTTAGAAACCGAAAAACATTCTGCTCCATTAAATAAAGGCAAGATCGGAGTATTGCATGGTAACAGAACTTATTTATTAGAAGATGAAAATGGTCAAATTATAGAAACTCATAGTATATCAGCAGGATTAGATTACCCTGGCGTTGGCCCCGAACATGCATTATTGAAAGACCTAGGTAGAGTGCATTATGCATCCGCTACAGATCAAGAAGCCTTAAAGGCATTCCATGAATTATCTAGAGTAGAAGGAATAATTCCAGCACTGGAAACAAGTCACGCAGTAGCATATTCAATGAAATTAGCCGCAAAAATGAAAAAGGGTGAAAATATTGTTATTAATTTATCAGGAAGAGGAGATAAAGATTTAAATACAGTAGCTAGAATAGAAGGTATTGAGATTTGAGTAGAATTAGTAAAAAATTTGAAGCATTAAGAAATGATAGTAAAACATGTTTGATTTCATATATTACTGCTGGTGACCCATCTATAGAAAATAGCTTAGATATTATGCAAACATTGGTAAACTCAGGAACCGATATTATTGAGTTAGGAGTCCCCTTTTCAGACCCAATGGCAGATGGCCCAACAATACAAAGAGCTTGCGAAAGAGCATTAAGTAAAAATACATCTTGTTTAGATATTTTTGAGTTAGTTAGAGATTTTAGGAAGCATGATATATCAACGCCTATTGTTCTAATGGGCTATTTAAACCCTATAGAAAGAATGGGGTATGAAGCATTCGCAAAATCTGCAAGCCAATCTGGAGTTGACGCCATACTAGTAGTGGATCTTCCTCATGAGGAGGCAAAAGAAGTTATAAGTATTTTCAAAAAATATAATCTAGAGAGTATATTTTTAATTGCCCCAAATACTAAAATTGATAGAATTCAAGAAATATCAAAATATGCATCAGGTTTTCTTTATTATGTTTCCCTAAAAGGAGTTACTGGCGCAACAACATTAGATATCAAAAAAACAGAAGAGCAGTTAAAGGTTATAAAAAAATCCATAAACTTACCCTTAGCAGTCGGATTTGGAATTAAAGATGCCAATACAGCAAAAATATTATCAAAAAATGCTGACGCAGTTGTTATTGGTAGCGCTATTGTTAATATAATTGAGAAAGAGCAAGATAATAAGAGTAAAACAAATAGTGATATAGTGAATTTAATGAGCCCAATAAGACTAAAACTTGATGAAAACTTAATTTCCGGAGAAAAACCATGAGTTGGTTTGAAAAATTATTACCCTCAAGAATAAGAGTTGATAGCAGTAAAGATAAAAAAGTTATTCCAGAAGGTGTTTGGGAAAAATGCCCAAGCTGTCAAACAGTTTTATATAGAGAAGATATTATACAAAATCAATATGTATGCACCAACTGCGGTCATCACATGAGAATTAGTGCTAGAAATAGACTTGATATATTTCTTGATTCAGATGATAAGCAAGAATTATTTACAAAATTATCTTCAAAAGATTTTTTAAAATTTAAAGATAGTAAAAAATATAAAGATAGAATTTCTTCAGCACAAAGTAAAACAGAGGAAAAAGATGCACTAATAGTCATAAAAGGAAAAATTAATGGAATTCAAGTTATTGCAGCTGCATTTGAATTTTCTTTTATGGGAGGCTCCATGGGTTCTGTTGTGGGAGAGAAATTTACTAGAGCAGCAAAAGAATCTATAGCGAAAAACATTCCTTTAATTTGTTTTTCTGCTAGTGGAGGAGCTAGGATGCAAGAATCCTTGGTTTCATTATTTCAAATGTCAAAAACTTCAAGCGTAATAGCAGATATGAGAAGAAAATCAGTTCCTTTTATCTCTGTATTAACAGATCCAACAATGGGTGGCGTGTCGGCAAGTTTAGCAATGCTTGGAGATATAAATATTGCTGAACCAAAAGCTTTAATTGGTTTTGCAGGACCAAGAGTAATAGAACAAACTGTTCGTGAAACACTTCCAGAAGGTTTCCAGAGGAGTGAGTTTTTGTTAGACCATGGCGCAATTGATATGATAATAGATAGACGTCACATGAAGGTTGAGATAACAAATTTGATTAAGACATTAATAAATAATCCTGTAAAAAAAGCAGATTTAGCTACAAATTAATTTTAGAATTATCATTGAAAAATTTTACTTTAGACGAGTGGATCAAATGGCAGTGTAAATTACACTCCACAAATATGGATTTTAATCTTAGCAGAATCAATGAAGTCGCTAAAAAATTAAATATCCATAAAACAAAATCAAAGATTTTTACAGTTGCTGGAACTAATGGAAAAGGTTCAACTGTAGCAATTCTTGAGTCTATTCTTATTGAGTCTGGCTACAATGTTGGTTCGTACACATCACCTCATTTGTTAGAATTTAACGAAAGAATAAAGATTAATAAAACTCCTGCTAGCACAGAAGAAATTTGTGAAGCGTTTGAGGTTATCGAAAAATCTAGAGAAGATATAACATTAACATTTTTTGAGTTCAGTACTCTTGCTGCGCTTATAGTATTTAGTAGGAAAAAATTAGACGTAATAATATTAGAAGTTGGTCTTGGTGGAAGATTAGATGCTGTTAATATTATAGATCCTGATATTTCTATAATTACAAGTATTGGTTTAGACCATACTGCAATTTTAGGGAATGATCTTGAAAAAATTGCGTATGAAAAATCTGGCATAATGAGAAAAGGTAGACCTGTAATTATTGGTTATAGAAATATACACAATTCAATATTAAAGTATTCACAAGATATCAAGTCGCATTTAAATATAATTGATAAAGATTTTTTTTATGAGGAAAATTCTAAAAAAAAATGGATCTTTTCTAACCGTGATGGTTTAAAAATTGAATGTAAAAATCCTAGTATGAAGGGTGATATACAAATTAATAACGCTGCAACAGCAATACAAGCAATACACTGTTGCGAAGATATTATTTTGGATAAAAATAGGTTAGATATAGGTTTAGAAAAAGCAGAGATCATAGGTAGATTTCAAATTTTAAAAACTATTCCAGTAGCAGTATTAGATATTGCGCATAATGAGCCGAGTGTAGAAAAATTAATTGTAAACTTAAAAAAATACTATCCAAATAGCAATTTTCATGCAGTTTTTAGTGTTTTAAAAGATAAAGATGTAGATAAAATATTGAATTTATTAAAAGGTTTTTTTAAAAGTTGGCATATCTCGAACAGTAAAAATGAAAGAGCATTAAATGTAAATGAACTCAAAAAAAATGATTTTTTCATTACAGAGAATCTATTTGCATATGATAGTATAGAAAAAGCATATGATAGAGCAATAGAGTTTATTGATAATAAGCAGGACATAATAGTAGTTTTTGGATCAAGTTATACAATAGCGCCTATACTACAAAGAGAATATAAAAAAAATGAATGAAAATTTAAAAAATAGGATTATCGGAGCGTCTCTAGTAATAATCTTATCAATAATAATTGCACCTATGCTTTTTAAAGGTTCTGGACAAAAAGAACTTAAGTTTCAAAAAATAGATAATCAAAAAGATATTAAATTTAATTATATTGATGAAGTAAAAGTTTTAGAGAATAAGAATATATCTAAAGTAAAAAAAATTAGTAGTTCAGTGGATGAGAAAATTATTAAAGATCTTGACGTGAATGTTATCACTGAAAATAATAAATTAAAAAAAAATAGTTGGGTTATTAGAATCGGTTCTTATTTAGATAAAACAAATGCTGAAAAACAAATAAAAAAACTTGAAGACATTAAATATCAGTCTTTTATAGTTAAATCAAATAGAAATAATAAAACCTTTTATTCTGTTAATGTTGGTCCGTACTTTTCCTCCGATGACGTGAAAAAAAATTATTTAAAATTAATTAAGAATAACCAGTACGGGAATTCGTATATAATAGAGTCAATTTTTAAAAAATAAATATTTTATAAAGGAATTTCTTAATGTTAGACTTTTTTATATTTATCATAGTTTTAATATTTTCCATTTTGGGTTTTTTTAGAGGTTTTAATAAGGAATTAAAATCTATATTTGTCATTATATTATTTATAATATTATATTCCCCTTTAATAGATTATTTTGAAAGTTATTTACCGGGTATTTTAAATATTACTAATTATAATTTCCCCGATTACTTATATTTTGTTTTTAGTATCTTTATAATCTATATTTTTACTTCTGTATTAGTTTTTATTGCTAGCAAAATTTTTTTTAAGATTTCAATATTATCTCAAAATATTTTACTAAATAAATCACTTGGTTTTTTCGCTGGATTAATTAAAAGTGTTGCCATCATTGTACTTATTCTTTTGATAGCGGACCATCATAACAATTTAGATTATATTATTAATTTTGATAAAAATTCATTGTTTATAGATTATTTTTTGAAATTTGGTGTACAATTGCCCAATGTGTGGAATCATTGGTATAGTTGATGATGTCTCTGTTAATCAGAGTTTATTTGACGGACTTACGGTCCTTCAGCACCGTGGGCAGGATTCTGCCGGAATAGCCACATGCTTTAATAATAATTTATATCAAAAAAAGGGAAAAGGTTTAGTTAACGATATTTTTGATATTAATGATATGCTTGAGCTTAAAGGGAATTCCGGTATTGGGCATGTTCGTTATCCAACTGCAGGAAGTCATGGTACAGACGAAGCTCAACCTTTTTATGTTAATTCACCATATGGAATCGCGCTTGCGCATAATGGAAATTTAGATAATTCAGAGCCTTTAAGAGAAGAACTGTTGATAAACGACAGAAGACATATACACACTCAGTCCGACACAGAAGTTCTTTTAAATATTTTTGCTCATGAATTACTTAATGTAGATTCTTCTTCTTTTAAAGTTTCAGATTTATTCAAGGCCATTAACGGCGTTCATAAAAGATGTTCTGGAGCATATGCTGTAGTTGCTTTGATAGCAGGATATGGTTTGGTGGCATTTAGAGATATTCATGGGATTAGACCATTAATTTTAGGCAAAAAAAAGAGTTCAACTGGTTATAGTTATATAGTCTCTTCTGAAAGTGTGGCACTAGATTTACTAGGTTATGAAACTGTTAGAGATTTAGAGCCTGGTGAATCAATTTTTATCGATATGGAAGGAAACGTCCATAAATCTTTATATTCTGAAAATTTAAATTTAACGCCTTGTATATTTGAGTATGTTTATTTTTCTAGGCCTGATTCAATAATAGATGGTATTAATGTTCAAGAAGCAAGAATGAGAATGGGTAAGCAATTAGCGAATAAAATTTTAAGAGAATGGGCAGATAATGATATTGATGTAATTATACCAATTCCTGATACAAGTAGAACCGCGGCTTTAGAGATGTCTATAAGATTAAACAAAAACTATAGAGAAGGTTTGATAAAAAATAGATATATTGGAAGAACATTTATAATGCAAGGTCAGGCAGTAAGAAAAAAATCTGTGAGACATAAACTCAATCCATTAGTTTCTGAATTTAAGGATAAAAATGTTTTATTAGTTGATGATTCAATAGTAAGAGGAACTACTTCTAAAGAAATAGTTCAAATGGCAAGAGATTCGGGGGCAAAAAAAGTATATTTTGCTTCAGCATCTCCACCAATAAGATTCCCAAATATTTATGGAATAGATATGCCAAGTAAAAATGATCTTATTGCCAATGGAAGAAATACTCAAGAAGTTTGTGAGGAGATTGGTGCAGATAAATTAATTTATCAGGATCTTGACGACTTAGTCTATGCGGTGCAGGCAGGTAATCAAGAAATAAAAAGTTTTGAAACGTCAGTTTTTACTGGTAAGTATTTGACAGAAGTTAGCGATAAGTATTTTCAGGATCTAGAGAAAAAAAGACACTCAACTTGATTTATTTAAATCTCAAAAAAAATTGAACATAATATATGGTAGATATAAAATCAATATTCTCTAAATATACAGACTATTCTTTGAATAAAGATTATATAATAACTATAAGTATTAAAGATCAAAAGCTTAGTCTATTTAAAAATTACGAAGAAATTCAAAACTACAAAATTTCTACATCTAAGTATGGCGAGGGTTCAAAAAAAGACAGCAATAAGACACCGCTTGGATCCCATTATATAAAAGAACAAATAGGTAGTAATGCCGATATATTTACTATATTTAAAAATAGAATGCCAACAAGAGAAATCACAAAAGTTATCAAAGACCAGGTGACTACAGAAGAAGATATTATCTCTACTAGAATTCTTTGGCTTTCTGGATTAGAAGAAGGAAAAAATAAAGGTTTAAATATAGATAGTTATTCTAGATTTATATATATTCATGGTACAAATGAAGAAGGAATGCTGGGGAAAAAAGCATCGCATGGATGTGTTAGAATGAGTAATAGTGATATTATAAATCTTTGTAATAGAGATATATGCAGTGCATTGGTTTATATTTCGAGTTAAATAAAAAAAATTATGAATGATAAAAAAAATATAGAAGAAATATTTTTAGCCGGTGTTGATAGAGTTTTAGGTTACAATGCTGTGAAAAAATACCTTGACGAAAATAAAATCAAAGGGAATCTTAATTTGGTTTCAATTGGTAAAGCCGGAAGCTCAATGGCTCTAGCGGCTCTTAAACATAACGATATAAAAATTAAATCAGGTTTGGTAATCACTAAAAGAGATCATTTAGAATCAGATTTAAAAAACTATAGACATGTGAAATGTTTAGAATCAGATCACCCAACTCCATCATTAACTAGTTTAGAGTGCGGAACAGAGTTAGTAAATTTTATGAGTTCAAAAAAAGATGATGAATCATTTTTGTTTTTAATCTCGGGTGGCGGTTCCAGTTTAGTAGAACTTATGGTTGATGGTTTTAGTTTAGATGAATTAATGGATCTTACTAATGCTCTTTTATCTAGGGGTTATAATATAAATGATATAAATGCTATCAGAAAACATTTTTCACAAATAAAGGGTGGAAAATTAGCTAGTTTTTTAAAAAGTGGTAAGGCTACTGTATTAACGATATCAGATGTACCTTTTGATGATCCTAAAATAATTGCATCTGGACCTCTATCTTATGACGATATAAAAATTAATTTAAACAGTTACGAGAATGATATAATAGATAAGTTAAATTCAGTTAATCCAATCAGTTGTCCAGATATCAGTACGTTTGCCAATATTGACACTTATATTGTAGCAAAATTAGATGATGCAAAATTAGCATGTAAGGCTTACGGCGAGAAACTAAATTATGAAACATACTTGCACGAAAAATTCGTAGAAGGAGATGTTAATGAGTTGGCCGAGTACTTTTTCAGCTATCTAAGTAATTGTAAAAAAGGTCTTCATATTTGGGGAGGAGAAAGTTCCGTTAAGCTTCCTAAGTCACCTGGTAGAGGCGGAAGAAATCAACAACTAGCATTATTGATGGCCGAAAAGATTAAAAATAAAGATATAGTTTTTCTTTCAGCGGGTACTGATGGTACTGATGGTCCTACTGATGATGCAGGCGGGTTAGTTGACGGAAACACCATAAGTTTAGGTATTAATAATAACTTAGATTTAAAAGCATACATTGAAAATGCAGACTCAGGTAATTATTTGGAAAAAACTGAGTCACTAGTTACGACAGGCCCAACTGGAACAAATGTTATGGATCTAATACTTGCTATAAAAAAATAATATATCAGTTTAACTAGATATCTAGTAATTCTAATTTATTATTCTTATATATAATATAGCTAGGTGCGTTATGCCAGTCGCCTAAAACATATCTAGTATAATTATTTCCATTATTTTCCGTTTCATGAATATTTTTTCTATGTGTATGCCCATGTATTATAATATTAGTTTTAAACTTATTATAAAAATTTAAAACAGTTTCTTCGTTTACATCCATGATATTTTCTGGTTTTTGAGATGTGATTTTTTTACTCTTACCTCTTAAAAAATCAGCAATTTTCGCTTTAATATTATTTCCAAATAAATTGAAAATTGTCAAAGTAATTTTATTTCGTATAAACTTTCTAAACCTCTGGTAATCAATATCGTCTGTGCATAAAAGATCTCCATGAGTAATTAAAATCTTAATATTACTTAATCTTAGAATATAATTTTCTGGAAGAATCTCGATATTTGTTATTTTACTAAACTTTTTCCCAATTAGAAAATCTCTGTTGCCGTGTATTAAGAATATTTTTGTGCCATTTCTAGCAATATTTTGTAATGTTGATATTATTAAATCATTTTCAAAAATATCATATTTATCATCTATCCACGATTCAAATAAATCTCCAAGAATATAAAGCTCTTTCATATCTGAACTTTTATTAGTTATAAAATTTATAAACTTATCTGTTATTTTTGAACTGTTAGAATCTAAATGAATATCTGAAATAAAATAAATATTTTTCATTTTTTTTTATTCAATAATTATCTCATTTATAATTATTGGGTCATTAGGAACATCTTGATGTGGGCCATAGCTGCCTGTATCTACTAATGCAATCTTATCTATAGTTTCTATACCTTCTATTACTTTTCCAAAGACACAATAACCCCAGCCTTGTATTGTTTCGCTTTTAAAATCTAAAAATAAATTGTCTTTTAGGTTTATAAAAAATTGTGCGCTTGCAGAGTGAGGATCATTTGTTCTAGCCATAGCAATAGTTCCTCTTTCATTGCTAATCATATTATTTGCCTCATTTGTTATAGGCGGTAATGTTTCTTTCTCTTGCATTTCAGGCGTAAAACCACCACCTTGAATCATAAAATCTTTGATGACCCTATGAAATATACTATTTGTGAAATAACCAGACTTAATATATTGCTTAAAATTTTCAGATGTTATTGGAGCCTTATCATCAAATAATTCTAGTTTAATATTACCTGATGTTGTTTTGATGGTAATTATTGTGTTTTTAGCCATTTCTGCATTCACTCCATTATTTATAAAGATTATTGTTGTTAAAAAGAGGTATTTGATAATATTTTTCATATTTAACGCTATTGTCCTTGTATGTCTGTTTTTTTTGATTAGAATACCATCCATCTAGAAAAATATCATGTTGATTAACTAATATATTAGTGAAGTTATTCTTTTTTTTCTCGTATAATATATAGATATTTCGGGGTATAGCGCAGTCTGGTAGCGCGCCTGCTTTGGGAGCAGGATGTCGGGGGTTCAAATCCCTCTACCCCGACCATATGATGCGCCTGTAGCTCATCTGGATAGAGCATCGGATTTCTAATCCGAGGGTAATAGGTTCGAGTCCTATCAGGCGCACCAGCTTTTATGGCGGGAGTAGCTCAGTTGGTAGAGCGCTGGTTTGTGGTACCGGTTGTCGCGGGTTCGATCCCCGTCTCTCGCCCCATTTAATATAATTTTGATTTTGAATAGGTTAAATAAGTAATAAAATTAAACTATGCTCAATTTAAATAATAATTCTAGGTATATAAAATGGAACTTCTAATAAAAATTATCCCTGCTTTAGTATTAGGATCAATGCTTTTCTTTTCTATTGCAATAGCGCCAAAAATATTTACTGTTCTTTCAAATGAGGAAGCAGGAAAGTTCGTAAGATCTATATTTCCAACTTACTATAAATATAATGGCTTGCAGTACTTAATTTTAACTATTTTAATGCTGTATACTGAAAAATCTGGAAATATTTTATATATTTCAATTCTAATATTATTCTTATTCATATTTAGTAATTATTTATTGATGCCTTTGATTAATAAATCAAGAGACGTGAATAATCAAAGAAGATTTAAAATTCTTCATTTGATGTCAGTAATTATTAATTTCCTTATTATTATATTTTCAATAATACTTTTGCTTCTAATACATTGATGAAAAGTATAGTTTTATATATAATTTCTTTATGAATTTTAAAATCAAAAAAATGAATAAGCTTTTAATAGCATCTATCCTTTTTGGACAATTGAGTAGCGTTTTCGCTCAATCAATTTTAGGAAGTGAAGATAGTTTTATTAATTTGTGTACGTCTTATGGCATAAAGAAAATTCCAGTAAGCGACCAAGGTGTTAATAATGAAACTCAGGATGTTTCTCAGATAATGCATTGTTGTCTGGATGTTCAATCAAATTTCATTTTTAATAAACAAAATTTCATATTTGAAAGAAAAACCCTTTTTGCTTTTTCAGATATAAATAGAAATACGATACATGGGAATAATCTTAATAATCACTTCTTGATAAGAGCACCACCTAGTTTGGTCAAAATCTAAATTCTTATTTAATTTATAAAATGATTACTATCAAAATATGATATTAATCATTGAAAATTTAGCTATATAAATCACAAACTTAATATAAAGCAATCACTGCTTAACAGTGATATATAAAACAGCGGTACAAAAAAAATGAAAAAATTACTTTTAATAATCGCTTTTATTTTTACAGCAAATGCAGCAAATGCAATTGACGTGACAATAGAAAGTCCTAAAATTAGATTAATGCCACCTGGTGTAAATATGACAGCGGGTTATTTTACTATTATAAATAATTCTGATAAGGATATTACTATAGTAGGAGTTTCTAGTAGTAAATATGATTCTATGGAAATACACGATACCGTTAAAGATGGTGATGTAATGAAAATGGTAAAGCAAGATTCAGTTACAATTAGCGCAAATGCAAGATTTGAGTTTAAGCCAATGAATTATCATTTAATGTGTATGATGCCTGAAGAAGATTTCAAAGAAAATCAAGAAATTGATGTTACTTTTATTACTAAAAGTGGAGATGTATTCTCTTCGGTCTTTACGGTAAAGAAAATGACTGTAATGAAAATGAAAATGAAAATGGATATGGGTGATATGGGTCATATGATGAAAAATATGATGCGCCCAGATTATGTTTTTCCAGCAGGGGTAAAAGGCGGAAAAAATATGATGTCTAAAAAGCTCATGTTTGGTTATAAATATGGAACCATGGAAATGGACTGTTGCAAAGATAGCACAAGCTCAGTTAGTAATGATTTCATAAAAAATTTAGGGTATAGCATGGCTCCTACTGATATGACCATGGATATGCATATGTTTAGTGCAATGTACGCAGTTAATAATAAGATTTCTTTGATGGCTATGATTTCTTATATTGAAAAAGAAATGGAAATGGTTAAATTGTCAGGAATGAATGTGGGAAACACACACAAAACAAGTAGCAGGGGAATGGGTGATTTGAGCATTGCAGGACTATATAAACTATCAGGAAAATCTAATTTAAAAGCTTCCTTATCAATTCCCACAGGTGAATATGATGAAAAAGATCATAATATGATGGGAATGAAAAAAGTTTTGCCTTATCCAATGCAGCTTGGCTCAGGAACATATGATCTTACATTAGGTTATAGTTTTCAGGAAATACATGACGATTGGTCATATGGTTTTCAATTAAATGCAACAAAAAGATTTGACTACAACAGTGAAGATTGGAGATATGGCGATAGAAGAGAATTGTCAGCTTGGGTAGCAAAACCAGTTTCACAGACAGTAAGTTTGTCATTTGGTTTAGACGTTGAACATCAAGATAATATTAATGGAAAATCATCAAATAGAAATAATATGACACCAACATGGAATGAATATTTTCATTCACATTTAAGAGTATCATCAAATATTGGTTTAAATTTCAAACTACCTAATTCAAAATCAAGAATCGGCATTCAATGCGGTGTTCCAATATATGAAGACGTAGATGGACCACAAATGGATCCCGATTTCAAGTGTAATCTTGGATTATCATATATGATGTAAAGTAATATTTTGGGTTACTGTCTTTCTTTATATAAATATATTAAATATATTAATAGAACGATAGTAATCCAAGTTGTTGCAAGATTTCCTAAGAAATGATCATGAGAGCTCAATAATGGATAAAAGCTTGAATCAAAATTAACAGAAGAGCTTTGCTTGAAAATTTTAATTGTAAATACAAAACCAGCATGCAAACCTATACAATATGATATTGTATTTAAGTTTAATCTAACTAAAGCTAACAAAACACCAAACATCAAAAGAGTTAAAGCTGAATCGTAGGATATAGTTTCAAAAAAATTTGTAAATACATCTAACAACTCTATTAATCCAGTATTCCAATATATAGTCTCGCTGATTATTAATGGAATTTTTATAAAATGAAATAATGAATAAACTAGACTTCCTGATAATACTATGAAAAAAGTTGTAATAAAATTATTACTTTTTTGAATCATGATTCCTCTAAAAAATGACTCTTCTATAATTGATATTAAAAAACTTATAAATAATGTAAATATAATTGTATAAATAAAATATTTATCAAATACTAATAATTCGTAATCAATGGTTCGTATATCGAAATATTTAAAGAGATATATCAAGGGCGCCATAATTACTAGGCTAATTAAAAATCCCTTGCAAATATTAAATATAAATAGTGTTTTGTGCTCTAAATAGCCTAAAATCTTCCTGTCATAGAGATTTCGTATTTTTAATGCGGGTACTATAAATAACCCGCATAACAACATAGCTCCGTATTTAATTGATTTATTAAGTGCTAGCATTGGTTGTTCATCAAATTGCATGTACAATAGAGAAAAAATCAATGATGACAATACCGCAAAAAATAATACATAAGATGTAAAATACAATATATTTTTCATGTTTTTATTATATTACATTAAGGCCGAGGTATTGTTATTTTTTACTGCATAAAGATTATGCATTTTTTTATTGGGCTAGTGGCGGAATTGGTATACGCGCTGGTTTTAGGTACCAGTGGGGCAACCCGTGAGAGTTCGAGTCTCTCCTAGCCCACCACATTTTAAATAGCAGGAGATTAAATGGCGTCAAAAGTAAAAAATTTAAAAGGTTTAGAGAAAGAATTAACTATAAGTTTTAATTCAAAAGAAATTGATCCAACAATAGATTCAAAGTTAACAAAACTTAGTAAAACACTAGATTTGAAAGGTTTTAGGAAGGGAAAGGTTCCAATGAATGTAGTAAAAAGTAAATATTATGATCAATGTTTCAATGAGTCATTAAGTGAACATATTGAGAAAAACTACATAAAAGTAGTATTAGATGAGAAGCTGAATCCAGTGGCGGCACCTAAAATATCTATGCAAGAAACTAAAGATAAGAATACTTACACATTTAAGGCATTGATAGAAGTCATACCAGAAATTGAGCTAAAAAATATCGATAAAATTATATTAGAAAAACCAATTTTAAAAGTAAAAAAAGAAGATTTAGAAAAATCTGTAGATAAAATAGCTGAACAGTATAAAGAATGGAGCGTAGTAGATAGAAAATCAAAAACTGGCGACAGAGTCAAGGCAGATTTTGAAGGAACAATTAATGGAGAGGCTTTTGAGAATAATAAAGCTAATGATTTTTTAATAGAAATTGGAAGTAAGCAGCTTATACCCGGCTTTGAAGACGGGCTTGAAGGAGTTAAAGCAGGAGAGGAAAAAACATTAAATATTACTTTTCCAGAGGATTATCAAGATAAAAAATTAGCTTCGCAGCCAGTTGATTTCATAATAAAAATAAAAGAAGTACAAGAATCACAAATTTCTGAAATAAACGAAGAGTTTGTTAAAAAATTAGGAGTCGAAGATGGAAAAATTGAGACACTTCATTCTAAAATCGAAGAAGGAATGAAGAAAGATGCTGAGACTTTAGTAGATTCTTTTTTGAAAAAAAATGTTATCTCTGAATTAAGTAAATCGCAAAAATTTGAAGTGCCAAGAATTATGGTTGATGAAGAAATACTAAGAATGGATAAAGAAAATAATCCAAATGGCGACGTAAAGATAAGCGATGAAGATATGAAAAAACTATATTCAAAGGATGCGTCTGAAAGAGTTAGAGCTGGTTTACTTTTAAGAGAAATTATTAATACCGAGAAATTTACTTTATCTAAAGAGGATATAGATAGCTGGATAGATACAATTTCAAGAGGGCAAGGAAATAGAGCAGAAATTGAAAATTATTATTTAAATAATGAAGAGGCAAAAAGAAATATGGAGTCAGTTATTTTGGAAAATTTAGCAATTAAATGGGTAGTTAGTAATGCAAAAGTTACTGAAAAAGATTATTCATTTGATGACTTAGTAGAACTTAGATAGACTAAATAAAAATATTTGATAATATAGGACGATAATGATTAACAATAAAAATAACATAAATAATTTGAATCTTGTGCCGATGGTTGTAGAGCAATCATCCCGAGGAGAAAGAGCTTATGATATATACTCTAGACTCTTAAAAGAAAGAATTATTTTCATAGTTGGACCTATTGAAGACTATATGGCCAATGTAATTATAGCCCAAATTCTATTTTTAGAATCTGAAGATCCAAATAAGGATATATCCCTTTATATCAATTCACCAGGCGGTTCTGTAACATCTGGTATGGCAATATATGATACAATGCAATTTTGTAAGCCTAACATAAGCACATTATGTATAGGTCAGGCAGCAAGCATGGGTGCTGTATTATTAGCAGGTGGAACAAAAAATAAGAGATTTGCGCTTCCAAATTCTAGAGTAATGATACATCAGCCGTTGGGAGGTTTTCAAGGACAGTCAACCGATATACAAATACATGCTCAGGAAATACAAAAAGTTAGAGAAAATTTAAATTCTATCTTGTCTAAGCATACAGGAAATGATATTAATAAAATATCAGCAGATACAGATAGGGATAATTTTATGAATGCTAAAGAAGCAATGGATTATGGAATTATAGACAGTGTTCTTGAATCTAGAAAAGAAATTAAATAATTTTTAAAAATAGTTGGGAAGGTTTTTTATGAGCGACGATGATAAAAGTGTAGATGATAAATTATTATATTGTTCGTTTTGCGGTAAAAGTCAGCAAGATGTTAAAAAATTAATTGCAGGTCCATCAGTTTTTGTATGTGATGAGTGTGTAGAGCTTTGCAACGATATAATAAGAGAAGAGTTACTTGATCAAGAACCAAGTGAAGATAAAAAATTACCAAAACCTCATGAGATTAACGCATCCTTAGATGAATATGTTATTGACCAATCAAGAGCAAAAAAAGTTCTATCTGTAGCAGTCTATAATCATTATAAAAGATTAGAATCACAATTTTCTAAAGACGATGGTGTAGAGCTATCTAAGAGTAATATATTATTAGTTGGGCCAACTGGATGTGGAAAAACATTGCTCGCCGAAACTTTAGCAAAACTTCTTAATGTTCCTTTTACTATTGCGGACGCAACGACATTAACAGAAGCCGGATATGTAGGGGAGGATGTTGAAAATATTATTCAAAAACTTTTACAAAAATGTGACTATGATGTTGAAAAAGCTCAAAATGGAATTATATACATTGATGAAATTGATAAAATATCACGAAAAGCTGATAATCCATCAATAACAAGAGATGTATCTGGAGAAGGTGTTCAGCAAGCACTTCTAAAACTTATTGAGGGAACTACTGCATCAGTTCCTCCACAGGGTGGGAGAAAGCACCCTCAACAAGAATTTGTTCAAGTTGATACAAAAAATATTTTATTTATCGTTGGTGGAGCATTCGCTGGACTAGATAAAGTAATAAAGGATAGAACAGAAAAAAGTGGTATCGGCTTTGCAGCTGAGGTTCATGCAAAAGATAAATCAGACTCATTAAAAGTTCTTCATCAGGTAGAGCCGGAAGACTTGATATCTTATGGTTTGATACCAGAATTTGTAGGAAGACTTCCTATGATTGCAACTTTAGATGAGTTAGATGAAAATGCTTTAATTAAAATTTTGTTAGAGCCAAAAAACGCTATTACTAAACAATATAGCAAGTTATTTAAAATGGAAAACGCAGAAATAGAATTTAGAGATAATGCTTTATTAGCTATAGCAAAAAAAGCTAAAGAGAGAAAGACAGGAGCCAGAGGTCTTAGAACAATTTTAGAGAATGTTTTACTAGATACTATGTATGATCTTCCATCAATCCCCAATGTATCAAAGGTTGTAGTAGATGAGGCCGTTATAAATGGTGAAACACAACCTTATTTAATTTATGACCAGAACGCCCCTGAAAAAAAAGCGATTAAAGATTAAAAGCACCTTGAAATATTGAAATATACCCACATAATATAATAGTGAGTAATAAATTTTTAAGGATAAATCATGAAAAAAAGTAATTCTGATGCCCTAGTTTTCCCAGTACTTCCCCTAAGAGATGTAATTGTATTTCCAAATATGGTGATACCGTTATTTGTGGGTAGGGAAAAATCTATAAAATCCTTAGAAGTTGCCATGGATGCAAATAAACAGATTATGTTGGTAGCTCAGAAAACTGCTGACTTAGATGATCCTCAAGATGGAGACATTTATAGATTTGGAACTTTAGCTACAGTACTACAATTGTTAAAACTTCCAGATGGAACAATAAAAGTTTTAGTGGAAGGGGCGAATAGAGCTGAAATCCAAGGAAAGATATATGGCGATGAATACTTTGAAGCAAAAGTCGATATTGTAGAAGAAAAAATTATTGGTGATAGAGAAATAGAGATACTATCAAGATCAGTAATTGATTCTTTTGATCAGTATGTGAAGTTAAATAAAAAAATTGCTCCTGAGGTTATGACATCTTTATCAGGTATAGATGACCCATCAAGACTTGCAGACACTATTGCTGCTCATTTGGTTTTAAAAATGGAAGAAAAGCAAACTATTTTAGAGATTAGTGATGTTAAGGATAGAATTGAAAGTATTATTAATTTGATTGAAAATGAACTAGACATCCTTCAGGTTGAGAAAAAAATTCGAGGAAGGGTTAAAAATCAAATGGAGAAAAGTCAGAGAGAATATTATTTGAATGAACAAATGAAAGCTATCCAAAAAGAATTAGGAGATATGGATGATGTCCCAAATGAGATTGAAGACATCGAGAAAAAGATTGTTAAATCTGGAATGCCAAAAGAAGTAATGAATAAAATTAAAGGCGATGTAAATAAATTAAAAATGATGTCGCCAATGTCAGCAGAAGCCTCAGTTTTAAGAAATTATATTGATGTATTAGTAAATGTACCTTGGAAGAAGAGAACTAAGGTAACAAAAGACTTAGTTATTGCGGAAAAAATTCTTGAAGATGATCATCATGGCTTAGAAAGAGTAAAAGAAAGAATTCTTGAGTATTTAGCCGTTCAACAAAGAGTAAGAAAATTGAAGGGACCTATTTTGTGTCTAGTTGGTCCTCCTGGAGTTGGTAAAACAAGTTTAGGCAAATCAATTGCTAAAGCTACTGGCAGGAAATTCACAAGAATGTCTTTAGGTGGTGTTAGAGATGAGGCAGAAATAAGAGGTCACAGAAGAACATATATTGGATCTTTACCTGGAAAGATAATGCAAAATTTATCAAAAGTTGGTGTTAAGAACCCATTATTTTTATTAGATGAAATTGATAAAATGGCTATGGATTTCAGAGGAGATCCATCTTCTGCTCTATTGGAAGTGCTTGATTCTGAGCAAAACGATACATTCTCTGATCATTATTTAGAGGTTGATTTTGATTTGTCTGATGTAATGTTTGTCGCAACGTCAAACTCAATGAACATACCGGGCCCTTTATTAGATAGAATGGAAGTTATAAGGATACCTGGTTATACAGAGAATGAAAAAGATAGTATTGCTGGAAAATATTTAATGCCAAAACAGCTTGAAAATAATGGATTAACTGAGAAGGATATAAAATTTAATAAAAATACATTTTTGGAAATCATCAGATCTTATACTCGAGAAGCTGGTGTAAGAAATTTAGAAAGAGAAATATCTAAAATTTGTAGAAAAGTAGTCAAAAAACTCTTACTAAATAAAAAACTAAAAAGTATTAAAATAGATAAAAATAATCTCAAAGATTTTTTAGGGGTTAAAAGATTTAAACATGGAGAGGCAGAAAAAGAAAATGTAGTTGGTCTCGTAAATGGATTAGCATGGACAGAAGTTGGTGGAGAGCTGCTAAGTGTTGAGACGGCAGTTATTCCGGGTAAGGGAAAATACATTTTAACTGGCCAATTAGGTGATGTAATGCAGGAGTCGATTAGAGCGGCGATGACGATAGTTAGAAAAAGAGCTTTAAATATTGGAATCGATAAAGACTTCTATGAGAATAAAGATATACACGTTCACTTTCCTGAAGGCGCTACACCAAAAGACGGACCAAGTGCAGGAGTTGGTATAACCACCTCGTTAGTTTCTGCGCTCACAGAGAACCCAGTAAAATCATCAGTGGCTATGACAGGAGAAGTCAATCTTCATGGTCAAGTTTTACCTATTGGTGGGTTGAAAGAAAAGATGCTTGCGGCTCATAGGGCCGGAATAAAAACAGTTGTAATTCCATTAGAAAATGAAAAAGATCTCGCGGAAATTCCAGATAATATAAAAAATAATCTTGAGATTAAAACTGTGGAGTGGGTAGAGGAAGTTTTATCTATTGCTTTAGAGAAACCAGTTCCAGGATTAGAGCTTGCTCAGAGAAAAGTTTCTAGAAAATCTGAAGGAAAGGATGTTTTAACTCATTAAAGAATAAGTTTAATAAATTCATATATTTAACCCTATAAATTAGTTAAACATAATATTATAATTAGTAATTAATTATATTTATTATGTTTATTGTGTTGACAGAGAAATTCCCCTTAATGTATAACTGACAAGGATGTAGGAAAAAAATGTGAACATAATTAGTTCATAAACACACACACAAATACTAGAGGATAATAATAATGAATAAATCAGACTTAATAGACGCAATAGCAAATTCTACAGGTTCAAATAAAGCAGAAGCTGGAAGAGCACTCGAAGCTGTTCTTGGTGCAATTACATCAACATTGCAATCAGGGGAAAAAGTAACAATACCTGGATTTGGAACATTTGAAGTAAGACATAGAAATGCAAGAATGGGAAGAAATCCTCAAACTGGTGAGTCAATACAAATAAAAGCTTCAAACACTCCTGGATTCAAAGCTGGTAAAGCTCTTAAGGATGCCTTAAACTAAGCCCGCCCTTATCTTTCAGGGTGCTTAGCTCAGTTGGTAGAGCGTCGCCCTTACAAGGCGGATGTCGGGGGTTCGAATCCCTCAGCACCCACCAAAGAAGTTAGAGTATTAGGAGTGGTAGTTCAGTTTGGTTAGAATACCTGCCTGTCACGCAGGGGGTCGCGGGTTCGAGTCCCGTCCACTCCGCCATGTAAAAAATATAAAAAGGAAGTACAGTTGCTGCAAAATATTAGAGATAAAACAACAGGCTGGATTGCTTATGTAATAGTAATTGGTATAAGTATACCATTTGTATTATGGGGTATAGATCAATATTTTACTGGTGGTAATGTAATAGTTGCAGAAATTAATGAAACAAAAATTTCTTCAGAAAGATTGAACAATGAATATCAAAGTAGATTGCGACAAATGCAAGACATGATATCCAAGGATCAGAATGAAGCAGATCTTCAAAAGAAAATAATTAAAAGATCAGTATTGGATGAATTAATAGATAGTATCTTAGTTAGAGAATTTGTAAATAAGAACAAATTTCAAATATCAGAAAGAACTTTAATATCTGATATAAGAGATAATAAAATATTTCATACTGAAAAAAAATTTAACCCATCTAGGTATCAGAAATTGCTTGAAAGCCAAGGAATAAAAACATCTGATTACGAAAGAATAAGAAATTCAGAGCTTAAAACACTTCAATTCTACAATAATATTGTAGAATCATCATTTATAGCAACAGAACAATTAAAGGATTTAGAAAAACTAAAGTATCAAACAAGAGATTTTAAATTATTATCTCTTAGCTACAAAGATTTTATAGATAATAAAAAAATATCTTCAGAAAAAGAAAAAAAAGATTTCTATGTTAAGTATAAAAATATATTTTCAATGCCAGAAAAGTTTAATGTTGAATATTTAGTTTTTAATAAAAAAATATTAAAAAAACAGATTAACATTAGCTCAGAAAATATTGAAAATTATTACAATGAAAATAAATTCAAATATATTACTGCTGAAAAAAGAAGAGTAAAGCAAATATTTCTGTCAAATATTAAAGGAAATAAAGAAAGTAACTCAGAATTAATTAATACAATTCTTACAAAATTAAAAAGTAATGATATATTTGAGTCCTTAGCAACTGAATATTCGAATGATCAGTTATCAAATAAAAAAGAGGGTGACATAGGTTGGGTTTCAAGATTTGATTTATCAAAAAATATTAGTGATATAATATTCAATTTAGAAAATATCAACGATATCTCTGAAGTTTTGTCTACAGATCAGGGTTTCTATATATTTAAACTTGATAATATTCAAGAAGCTAAAGTTAAGAAATTTAAAGAAGTTAAAAATATTGTAAAAAGAGATTACGAAGACTCACAAATTACCAATAGATACGAAACAATTTACGAAGACGTTTCAAATATTTTATTCGAAAACCCAAGTTCATTAGACAAAGCTGAAGAGTTTCTTTCGGTTAAAAAAATCACAACAGGGTTAGCCACATTATCAAAAATAAAAAAAAATCATAAAATACTGAATAATGAAATTGTTTTAAGTGCAATTGGTTCTGATGGTGTGTATAAAGAAAATCTAAATAGCCAGCCTTTAGAAGTAAATGAAAATCTAGTTATGTTAAGAATAAAAGATAAATCTCCTGTGGTTTATAAAAAATATCAATCCGTAGAAAAGGAAATTGAAGCATTAATTAATACTGAGAATTCTATAGTTTCAATGAAAGATACAATTAAAGATATTGAAAAAAAATTAAGCAGTGGCTCAGATATATCTGAAATAGAGAAATTAACAAATAAGAAAGTAACAAGTTATTTAGACGTAGGAAGATCTGATAAGAATATCCCTCCTTCAATTTTATTAAAATTATTTTCACTCACAAAAAATAATAATGTTACAAGTATAGAGTCTGGAACTGGAAACTATGAGTTAATAGTTTTAGAAAGCATCAAAAATGGTGATTCTGATCTAAGTAATAAATCATTAAAGTCTATGTTTTATAATGAACAGGTGAATGCAGTTTTGTACTCAGTTATTCAAAGCTTACGTGAACAAGCTAACATAAAAATCTATTCTAAGAATTTATAACTAAGATAAATGGAAAAATTACCATCATCTAAATTAATCTTTTTATTTTTATTTTTAGGATTTTTTTCAGGGATATATTTAGATAAGAATGACTCATTTTTAGGTTTTAATTATTACAATTTTTTTGAGTTATTTGGATCAATATTTATAAACTCTTTAAAAATGATAGTTGTTCCCCTAATAATGTCTTCATTGATCTTTAATATAGCTTCATTTAAATCTACAAATGACTTGTCTGGACTAGGTTTTAAAACAATATTATTCTATGTCTTTACAAGCTTAGCTGCCATTACAATAGGTATTTTTGTTGTAAATATTGTCCAACCTGGTTTATTTAATGGCGGAGGGGGTGCCAAGATTCTTGGTTTAGCATCAAGTGATAATTTAGATTTTATGGTAAATTCTCAAGATAACTATTCTTTGAGTTATTTTTTATTAAACATATTTTCGGGAAACATTTTTCTTTCTATAGCTAATGGAAATATGTTATTTGTTATTTTATTTAGTATTGTTTTCGGATTAGCTATAAGATCATCATCTTCTAAAAGCATGGATACAATAAGATTTTTTTGGGAAGGCATTTATCTTGTTTTCTTAAAAATCATGAGATATATATTATTCTTTATGCCATTTGGAGTATTTTGTCTTGTGGCTAAGACTGTTATTAACTTTAATCCAGAAAGCTATATAATATTATCTAATTTCTTTATAACTGTAATAATTGCTCTTTTGATACATATGTTAATATTTTATCCATTAGTTTTATATATTTTTAAAAGAAATATATATCAGCATTTTAAAGGCATGAGTTCTGCTTTATTAGTCGCTTTTTCCTCGAGTTCATCAGTTGCAACTATTCCAGTTACCACAAAATGTTTAATTGATGATCTTAACTATAAAGAAGATCGCGTCAATTTTATTATTCCTTTGGGTGCAACCATAAATATGGATGGTACAGCTTTATTTGAATGTGTTGCTGTAATTTTTATTGCTCAATTATACGGAATTGATTTAACTTATATAGATCAATTCTTAATATTATCTTTAGCTTTAATTACATCTATTGGCGTTGCTGGCATACCATCAGCTAGCTTTGTTGCAATAATAGTTATTCTCAGTGCTGTAGGCTTGCCTATTGAAGCTGTAGCTATTATTCTAGGAATTGATAGAGTGCTTGATATGCTTCGAACAAGTGTTAATGTTTTTGGTGATTCTTGTTGTGTTAGCGTTGTCGGAAAATAAGTTTTAATCTATTGCCGGCATTCCAATAATATTAAATCCAGAATCAACATAAAGTACCTGACCCGTAATACCGCTTGCTCCATCCGATGCAAGAAAAGATGCAGTTTCACCAACTTCTTGAATGGTTACATTTCTCTTTAAAGGCGAATTTTTTTCTACGTGATCTAGCATTTTTCTGAAATCAGATATTCCGGCAGCAGCCAATGTTTTTATTGGGCCTGCTGATATACAATTTACTCTGATATTATTTTCTCCCATAGAGTATGCTAAATATCTTACGTTAGCTTCAAGACTTGCTTTTGCTACACCCATAACGTTATAGTTTGGCATTCCACGAACAGCTCCAAGATAAGAAAGTGATATAACAGAAGGGTTTGAGCCTTTCAACATAGGTTTCGCTTCTTTACAAAGCTCTAGCAAACTATAACTACTTATGCTGTGCGCAGATAAAAATCCTTCTTTTGTAGTTTTATCAACATAATTCCCTTCTAACTCTTCTCTTGGTGCGAATGCTAATGAATGAACTATAATGTCAAATTCATGCCATCTATTTGAAAGTTGATCTAGCATATTTTTTATACTCCCATCTTCTGAAACATCGCATGGCATAATAATATCTGAATCGCATTCCGCTGCTAATTTCTCGACCCTATCTTTTAATTTATCATTTTGGTAGGTAAATGCTAACTCAGCGCCATTTTTTTTTAAAGAATCAGAAATACCCCAAGCAATGGACCTGTTGCTTGCAATACCTAAGACTAGAGCTTTTTTTCCTTCTAAAAATTTCATTTACGTATTGTATATCATATTTTATTTATTATGCAGTAAAATATATTATAATTATAAAATTATAATTTGAGTAACTTAAAAATGCTAAGATTTATTAAATATACCTTTTTGATATCAATACTTACATTAGGAGGATGCTCAGAGAAACCACTAAATAGTCCTTACGGTAGTAACGATAAAAGCAGCAAAGTTTTTTACTCATCATTTCAAGAGAGACCAAAGCATTTAGATCCTGCTCGCTCATACAGTTCAAACGAATATGCATTTATAGCGCAAATATATGAACCACTGTATCAATATCATTATTTAAAGAAACCATATGAATTGATCCCATTGACAGCAAGGGAAATGCCAGAATTACATTATTTTGATAAAGATTTTAAAAATACAAAAGATAAGAATAAAGCTGTATATACTAAATATATTTTAAAAATTAAAAAAGGTATTTTGTATCAAAATCATCCAGCTTTTTTTAAAATTAATGAAGATTATATATATCACGAAATATCTGAAATCGATCTAGAGAATATAAATACTTTAAAAGACTTTAAAGATGACGAAACTAGAGAATTAACATCAGATGATTATATTTATCAAATTAAGCGTTTAGCAGATTATAAAAATCACTCGCCTATATCTGGAGTAATGCAAGATTATATTTTGGGTTTTGGTGAATATAAAAATAAATTACAAAATCTACAATTCAGTAATAGTAAGGAAAAAATTAATTTTGTAAGATCATATAACATCAAAGGTGTTAGAAAAATTGATAAATACACATTTTCAATAATTTTAAAAAAACAGTACCCGCAATTCATATATTGGTTGGCAATGCCTTTCTTTTCTCCTATGCCATGGGAGGCAGATTTATTTTATAGTCAACAAGGTCTTCAAAAGAAGAATATTACTTTAAACTGGTTTCCAGTTGGAACAGGACCATTCAAACTTACTGAAAATAATCCAAATTTAAGGATGATTTTAGAATATAACAAAAATTTCAGAGGAGAGATTTACCCTTCCTTGGAAGATAAAATAATCAATAAAAAACTGGTTTCATTTAATAATTCAAAAGAAGTACCTTTTTTAGATAAAGCTATTTATTCTCTTGAAAAAGAACAGATACCAAGATGGAATAAATTTCTTCAAGGGTATTATGACAATTCTGGAATAGCTTCAGATAATTATGATCAAGCAGTCTCATTAAATAATTCTGGAGACATATCATTAAATAAAGAGCTAGAGGATAAAGGGATTCATTTAACAACAGCAACCTCAGCTTCTACTTATTATATTGGGTTTAATATGCTCGATACTGTTATTGGTGGTCATAGCGAAAGATCTAGATTTTTAAGACAAGCAATATCAATTGCTATAGATTACGATGAATATATATCTATATTTACAAATGGAAGAGGTATTGTAGCTCAGAGTCCATTACCACCAGGCATATTTGGATATCAAGACGGAAAAAATAATTTTAATAAAACTATATTTGAGCTACAAAGTGGAAAAATAATTAAGAAAAATATAGATCAGGCAAAGAAGTTACTAACTAAAGCAGGTTATGATAATGGTATAGATAGCCAAACTGGAAAACCATTAATATTATACTTTGAGGCAACAGGAGCAGGAGCAGATACATATGCATTCCTAAATTGGCTAAGAAAACAATTTAAAAAAATAAATATACAATTAGTTACAAGAGTTACTGATTATAATCGTTTTCAGGAAAAAATGATTAGTGGAACTGGGCAAATATTCCAATGGGGTTGGAACGCTGATTACCCTGACCCCGAAAATTTCCTGTTTCTTTTGTATAGTAAAAATGGAAAAGTTAAATATGGAGGAGAAAATGCCTCAAACTATGAAAGCCAAGAATTCGATGAATTATTTTTAAAAATGAAAAACATGAGAAATTCCTCACAAAGAGGAAAAATTATAAAAAATATATTAGAAATAATTCAAAAAGACAGTCCTTGGATATGGGGTTTTCACCCAAAATCATTCTCACTCTCTCATAAGTGGGTAGAAAATGTTGAGTCAAATTTAATGGCAAATAACACGCTAAAGTATAAAAGAATAAATGATGAAATAAGATATAAGAGTATTAATTTGTGGAATAAAGCTAATTTTACATTACTGTATATTTTATTTTTTATTATTAGTATTTTTATATTTTCAGTTATATTGATGATTAGAAAAAAAGACAAAGAAAAAGTTTATGATTAAATATATTTTAAAAAGACTTATATATGCGATTCCTATTTTAATCGGAGTTAATTTGCTAACTTTTACACTATTTTTTGTTGTTAATTCTCCCGAAGAGGTTGCAAGACTTCACTTGGGAAATAAAAGGGTAACTCAAGAGCAAATTATTTCGTGGAACGAAGAAAGGGGTTACAATAATCCTCTTTTTTACAATACTAATGAAAAAGGACTAAATGCTTTTAAGGAAACAATTTTTTATGAAAAATCATTTAAGTTATTTCTTTTTGAGTTTGGTTTGTCAGATAGTGGAAGAGATATAAAGTATGATATTAAACAAAGAATGTGGCCAAGTTTGGCTATAGCACTTCCATCATTACTTGTTGGTTTATTCATTAATATTACTTTTGCATTATTTTTTGTTTATTTTAGGTCAACAAAAGTAGATTACATTGGAGTTATTTTTTGTGTTGCATTAATGTCAATATCAAGTTTATTTTATATTATTGGAGGCCAATACCTTATTAGTAAACTAATGCATCTTGTACCAATATCAGGGTATGCTCATGGATATGAGGCTATAAAATTTTTAGTTTTACCAGTAATAATAAGCGTTCTATATGGTATAGGCTCTGGCACAAGATGGTACCGCTCTTTATTTTTAGAAGAAATTGAAAAAGATTATGTTAAGACAGCAAAATCTAAAGGTCTTTCTGAAAGCGCTGTTTTATTTAATCATGTTTTCAAAAATGCACTAATTCCAATTTTAACAGGTATTGTAGTTATACTTCCATTATTATTTTTAGGAAGTCTAATAGTAGAATCATTCTTTGGAATCCCAGGCCTTGGAAGTTATACAATAGATGCAATACAAAGCCAAGATTTTGCAATAGTTAGAGCTATGGTTTTTCTTGGCACAATACTATATATATCAGGTTTAATTTTAACAGATATATCTTACACATTAGTTGATCCAAGAGTAAGGTTAAAATAATGTTCACTTTTTTACTTACAGATATATTTTTTTATTTGATTATATTTTCATTATGTATATATATTAATTATGTAAGAAAAACTCCTGATATAAAGCAAACATGGTCGCATGTTTTTAAAAACAAAACTGGAATTATATCGTCTGTAGTACTTTCTTTTTTTATGCTAACAGCATTATTGGATTCAATACATATTAAAGATAAGCTATATAATGAAAATACAGATCAATATATTTATACCTCAGAAATAAAAAGTCTTTTAGATATAATAATACTACCAATACATAAAAATTCTGAAAAGAGCTACTCGGCACCATTTTCTTCCCATTTATATTCTAAAGAAACTATAAAAATTAATAATAAAGATAAAAGAATTTACCCTAAGCTTTTACACAAAGGAAATCATAATAAGTTTTCCGAAAAAAATTCATATAATATATTTCTGACTACTTTATTTTCTTTTTTAAAAACAATTTTTATAATTTTTTTGATTTATGTATTCATATTTTATAAAAAAATATTTAAAACTAAAGATTTTTTTTATTCAGCAAAGCTTAATAAAATTTTTTTAGGATCTTTATTTTCAATGATATTTGTCATTATGTTATTTTATGATCTTGGATCACAATATTATGTTTTAGGTACCGATAAAGTCGGCGAAGACGTTTTATATAAAAGCATAAAAAGTATTAGAACTGGAATACTTATTGGAACATTGACAACAATAGTAATGCTACCATTTGCTATATTTCTTGGGATATTTGCAGGATATATTGGTGGATTTGTTGACGATATTATTCAGTACATTTATACAACTTTAAACTCAATCCCAAGTGTTTTGTTAATTGCATCAGCTATTTTAATGCTCCAAGTTTATATGACTAACAACCCTCTTGAATTTGAAAATATTTATGAGAGAGCTGATTTAAGACTTTTTTTCTTATGCATGATATTAGGCCTAACAAGCTGGACAGGATTATGTCGTTTACTGCGTGGAGAGTCAATGAAGCTTAGAGAAGTTGAGTATGTTCAAGCTTCACAAACATTTGGATTGAGCAAATTTTCTATTATAGTGAGGCATATAATCCCAAATATAATGCATATAGTTATTATTACTGTTGTGCTAGATTTTAGCGCGCTGGTACTTGCAGAGGCTGTATTATCTTATGTAAATATTGGCGTTGACCCAACAACATACAGCTGGGGGAATATGATTAACGCGGCAAGACTAGAAATGTCAAGAGAGCCAATAGTTTGGTGGTCTTTATTTTCTGCATTTTTATTTATGTTTATGTTGGTATTATTCGCAAATTTATTTTCTGATGTTGTAAGAGATGCATTTGATCCAAGAGCAAACAAAAATTATGAATGATTTACTGCAGGTAAAAAATCTATGTTTAAATATAAGATCTCATGCAGAGGAAGAGATACTAAAAGATATTAGTTTTACAATTAAAGAATCTGAAGTTGTTTCGCTAATAGGCGAGTCTGGCAGTGGAAAATCTCTTACAGCATTATCAATTATAAGATTACTAGAAGCGTCATGTAAAATAAGTAATGGAGAAGTAATATTTGCTGATAAAAATATATTTAATCTAAAAGAAAAAGAAATGCGTGAAATTAGAAAAAAAGATATATCTATGATATTTCAGGAGCCCATGAGATCTCTTAACCCGGTAATGAGTATAAGAGAACAATTAAGAGAAGCATATATAAACTACAAAGACGTCAATTTAGAACATGAGATAATTAAGAATTTAATTTCTGTAGGGATTAATGACGCAAAAAGAGTAATAAATTTATATCCACATCAGTTATCGGGAGGTATGAAGCAAAGAGTAATGATAGCTATGGCAATTGCTTGTAAACCAAAACTATTAATTGCAGATGAACCAACTACATCTCTAGACGTAACAATTCAAAAACAAGTTTTAGATTTACTAATTGAATTAAAAGAAAAATTAAATATGGCAATATTATTTATAACACACGACCTCGCTGTGGCATCTCAAATATCAGACAGAATAGTTGTAATGAAAAACGGTAAAGTTATTGAGAATAGTGAATCTAAATTATTTTTTCAAAATCCAAAAGAACTTTATAGTAAATCATTATTAGTCTCCTCAAAGCATAATAGAAAATTAATTACGAATATTGATAATAATGATGAAGATGTTTTGAATATAGGTAATCTTAAAGTTTACTTCAAAGAAAAAAATAAATTTTTAGATAGAGAAAAATCTTATATCAAAGCGGTAGATGATATAAGTTTTTTAATAAAACCTAGTTCTACTCATGCTATTGTTGGAGAATCAGGATCTGGTAAAACAACAATAGCTAAAGCAATAATGGGGTTAACTCAAGTTACATCAGGAAATATTAAAATATTAAATAAGGATATTTTAAAAATGACTAACTTTGGACTAACCTTGAGAAGAGAGATTTTAGAAAACATTACCAGATGGTATTCCAAGATCCATTTTCCTCATTAAATCCAAGGATGAGAGTTGGAGCAATAATTAAAGAAGGGTTGTGTTTTTTGAAACCAGAATTAAGTAACACTGACACAAATAAGATTCTTTATGATGTTATTAAAAACGTTGGCTTAAGTAAAGATTCCTTGAATAAATACCCCCATCAGTTTTCTGGTGGACAAAGACAAAGAATTGCTATTGCTAGAGTTTTAGTACTAGAACCTAAATTACTAGTTTGTGATGAGCCAACAAGCTCATTAGATGTTACAGTCCAAAAGCAAGTGCTTGATCTTTTGATTGATATTCAAGAAAGAACAAAGATATCATATCTATTTATATCACATGATATAAAGTTAATATCTAATATATCTGACACAATATCTGTGATGTATAAAGGCAAGATGGTTGAGAGTGGCAGCACGTTTGATATAATTAATAAAACTAAAAACGAGTATACTAAAAAACTATTAAAATCTGTTCCACAGATAAAAATATAAAAATGAACTTTAAGACATCAGAAATAAATAATTGGTACTTATCAAGAGCAGGTGAGATTAACCAGGATTTAATTATTAACTCAATAAATAGAATTATAATTATTAACTCAATAAATAAAATTTTACGCCCTTCTTTTGATAAAAATATCTTATATATTGGTACTGAAAGATTGACAAGAGAAATAATGGATAAAAGTTATAACTTTAATAGCTTTTATGTTTCAAATTCTAAAGGAGCTGATATTAAAGCAGAATTACAGAATTTACCATTTCAAAAGTCTTCAATAGACAGAATAGTATTGATACATTCTTTAGAGGTAGAACAAAATCCTCATGCAGCTTTTAGAGAAGTAAATAGAGTATTAGCTGATGACGGTGAAATTATTATAGCTGGTTTTAACAAAACAAGTTTTCTTGGTCTATATCGATTACTACCAATAAATTCTATTTTTAAAAATAAAGTATATATAAATATATCTAGATTAATTGACTGGATGTCTTTATTTTCTTACGATGTTAATAGCATCTTTAATATAAATAAAATACCTCCATTTAAAAATAATAAATTTTTAGAATTTTTAAGTTTTTTAAACGGAAATATTTTCTCAAAAATAAACTATTTCGGAAATAGTTATGTAATTTTTGCAAAAAAGAATACTTTTAAATTTATATCTGTTAAAAATTGGCATAAGAAAGATAATATAATTTTAGGAAAGTTTTCTAAACCTGTAGTTCATAATAATTATGAAAAATAATGTAGTTATATATACTGATGGTGCTTGTAAGGGTAACCCAGGTGAGGGTGGTTGGGGCGCTGTTATTGAATTCGAAGAAAGTACAAAAAAATTGTATGGATATGAAAATAATACTACAAACAATAGGATGGAAATTACAGCAGCTATAAATGCTATAAAGAGTTTAAAAATTAAATCAAATGTAGTTATACACACTGATTCTAAATACTTAATGAATGGAATTAATGATTGGATAAATAACTGGAAAAATAATAATTGGAAAACTTCTACTAAAAAAGATGTAAAAAATGTTGATTTATGGAAAGCTATAGATGATTTATCTTCAGAACATACTATTAAATGGAATTGGGTTAAGGGTCATAGTGGTAATCCAGGTAATGAAATGGCAGATGACTTAGCTAATTTAGCTATATTAAAAAAAAGTGAGAAGTTGGAATGAGTAGGCAAATTATTCTTGATACCGAAACAACGGGTCTAGATGTTTCTAGAAATCATAAAATAATAGAAATAGGATGTATTGAGCTTTTTGATAGGAAATACACTGGTAAAAAATTCCATCAGTATTTAAATCCGATGAGAGAAATAGATCAAGGAGCTATAAGTGTTCACGGCATAACAAATGAATTTCTCAAAGAGAAACCCTTATTTCAAGATATAAAAAATGATCTTTTAAATTTTATAGATGGAGCAGAGCTGATAATTCATAATGCTCCTTTTGATGTTGGTTTTTTAGAACATGAGTATAAGAAATCAAAATCAAAGGTTGAAATTTCTAGTATTTGTAAAATCTTTGACACTCTTGTTTATGCAAGAAAACTTCACCCGGGACAGAAAAATAGTCTTGATGCCCTATGTAAAAGATATGGAGTTGATAACTCATCTAGAGATTTTCATGGGGCCTTATTAGATGCAAGAATTCTTGGCGATGTATATTTATCAATGACAGGAGGCCAGATATCTTTTGATTTAGCAAAAAATAAAAGTGAAAAAAAAATCAATACTACAATAAAAAAACACATTAAAAGCTCTTTGGTATACAAAGCTAACGAAGAAGAATTAAGAAAGCATAAAGAAATATGTAATAAAATAGACGAAGCTTCTAGTGGTAGATGTATTTGGAATATCTCTAAGTTTTGATATAATGTACAGATTCAAAAAATAAATTAAAGGGCGGGAAACTCAGATGGATAAAATATTTATGTTAATAATCCTATTAATAGTAGGTTTTTGGGGGTACTTAAAATATAGCGAAGATTCAGGAAACTGGGTTGCTACTGGCAGTGCTGGAGTAATCGGAGAGTATAGTAGCTATGTTGACTGTATAGAGGGAGTAAAATCAACAGGTTTAAATCTTGAGGTAGAAGTTTTTTCTTGTAATAGAGATTAACTACTTCTTAATTTAGTTTTAGCAACTCGATTTTTTTCAATTGCCCAATCTTTATTTTTTTCTGATTGTCTCTTGTCAAATTTCTTTTTACCTTTAGCAATACCTAATTTCAATTTCACTTTATTATTTTTCCAATAAAGTGAAAGTGGTATGAGAGTTAACCCTTCTTTTTGAACCTTCCCAATTAATATATTTATTTCTTTTTGATTTAAAAGTAACTTTCTGGTTCTAGAAGGATTTTTAACGGTATCTTTATTAATGTAAGAGGGAGGAGTAATATTTGAACCAATTAAATTAACATCGCCTCTAATTATTTTTACATAAGCTTCTTTTAACTGAACTTTTAAAGCACGGATTCCTTTTACTTCCCAGCCTTCAAGCACAATCCCAGCTTCTATTTTTTCAAGAATAAAATAATCATGCCCAGCTTTTTTGTTGACAGCTATAATATTTTCTGTATTTTTAGTTCTTTGTCCCATAGTATTAACAATATTAACATAATAACAAGTAGTAACTAATGGCAATAAATAGAACTTCTTCACATGGTGAATGGTCTTCAAGAACAGCTTTTATACTGGCTGCTACAGGATCTGCTGTGGGCCTTGGTAATATATGGAAATTTCCTTATATTACAGGAGAAAATGGTGGGGGAGCATTTGTACTAATTTATATTTTATGTGTTCTTTTTATAGGTATTCCAATTATGCTTGCGGAAGTATATCTAGGCAAAAGAGGAAGACTAAACCCTATTGCATCAATAAAATATATTGCTGATAGAGAGAATAGATCAAAAAATTGGCAGTTAATAGGCTTAATAGGGATAGTAGCTGGTATATTAATTTTGTCTTACTATGGTGTTATAGCTGGCTGGACAATGGCTTATACAGTTAGAACAGCATTCGGAACACTTAACAATATTGATGCTCTAGGTGCAGCATCAATGTTCGCAGATCTTGTGTCAGACCCCGAAAGACTCTTGGCTTGGCATACAATATTTTCAATCATTACGGCAATTGTTGTCGCCAAAGGAGTAAAGTCTGGTTTAGAAAGTGCAGTTGTGAGATTAATGCCAGCACTTTTAGTTTTATTATTAGCTTTGGTTATATTTTCAGCGATAGAGGGAGACTTTTATAACGGCTTTAAATTTATGTTATACCCTGACTTTAGTCAAGTAACATGGACGACAGTATTAATAGCTTTGGGCCAGGCATTTTTTAGTTTAAGTCTAGGAATGGGGGCTTTAATGGTCTATGGCTCTTATTTATCAAGCGAAATTTCTATACCACAAACTTGCGTAATAGTAGCTTCTTTAGATACTATAGTTGCTTTACTCGCAGGACTAGCAATTTTTCCTATAGTTATTTCTAGTGGATTAGAAATGACTCAGGGCCCTGGTTTAATATTCCAAACTCTTACAGTAGCCTTTGGAGCGATGCCAGGTGGACAATTATTTGGAACATTATTTTTTATACTATTAATATTTGCAGCATGGACTTCATCAATTTCATTGATAGAGCCTATGATAATTTGGCTGATAGAAAAATATAATATTTCAAGAATAAAGGCAGCAATTATAGCAGCAGGCACAGCTTGGTTGCTTGGAATTGGAACAATAATATCATTCAATGTTGGTTCAGAAATAAAAATATTTAATATGACAATATTTGAGTTTTTGGATTATTTGACATCCAATATACTTCTTCCAATGGGGGGGATATTGATAACAATATTTGTAGGGTGGTTAATATCGAAAGAAAATATAGATTCAGAATTAAAAATTAAGTCTAGAGTACTGAAGGCATCTTGGTATTTCTCTACAAGAATATTAGCACCAATAGCGGTAATAATAGTTATGTTAAACGCATTAGGTTTTAGTACTAATATTTTTTTATAAAATAAAAAATGGAAATTAAAAAAGAAGCAATAATTTTAAAAGATAAAAAAAAAGTTTTTAACGTTGTAAATAGAGTTGATCTATACAAAAATTTTGTACCTTATTGTTCAGATTCTAAAATCTTATCTGAAGAAAAAAATCAAATGGAGGCTAGACTTGATTTTAACCTAAAAGGGATAAAAACTACTTTCACAACTATGAATAAAATTATTGAATATGAGAGTATAGAGATGAAGCTTATAGACGGGCCATTTAAGTATTTGGATGGAAGATGGGAATTTGAAGAAATTAGCGGGAAAACTATAATAAAATTAATAATTAATTATGAAGCTAAAAATAAGATCATAGAGTATACCGTTGGAAAGTCACTAGAAAAAATTACAAACTACCTAGTTAAATCTTTTGTTAGTGAATCAAATAAATAATAATGATTAATCAAAATGATATTGAAGTTGTATATATTAGCCCAAATAATAAAATTGTGAGGACTAGTATAGCGTATAATAAAAATTTAACACTAAAAGATTTGATAAATCACTTAATTAAAAAATCTATATTTTCAAAAGATTTTTTATCAAAAAGATATTTTGGATGTTATGGGAAAATTATTAATCTTAAATATATTATTCATGAAAATGATCGAATTGAGATATACGATAATTTGCAAATGACTCCAAACGAAAAAAGAAAATTTAACTTTGAAATGACTTAGTATTCATTTTTTAAAATCTCTTCGCTAAATATTTTCCAACTAAAATTTTCTTTAATAAGTACAATGATTTTTACTACTTCGTCAGAATACTCTTCAGATTTATAATTTTGAATAAATTTTATATTGGCTGTTTCGTTTTTTTCAATATTAAAGGTGATATTTAGATCCGTTATTTTTATTTCAATTGAGGATTTATTTTCAATTCTTTTTTTTCTATCATTTTTCCATAATTCGTGATTATTAAAATATTTAGATGAATAATCATCAATGTAGAATGATAAGTATTTTTCTACATCCTTGTTTTCCCATGAACTTTTCCATTCATCGATAACTGATTTAACTACTTCATAGTCACTTTTTCTTTCTATATTTTTAGCAAGCTGAACTTCTTTAACTTTTATATCCTTAATTTTTTCTTTAATAATTTCTGATTTTTCAGTTTTTTCATCTTGTTGTGAAATATCACTGTCTTTATCTATTTTATTTTTCGAAAAAACTTGTTCTTCGTAATCTATAGATTCGTCTTCATCGCTTATATTATTTTTAATTTCATCTCCCTTTGTACTTTCTAGTTCTATATCATCAAAAATATTATTTACGGATGCTACTTCATTATTTTTTGAGAATTCTGGAAGATCGTTATTACTAGCATTAATTTCAAATAAACCTTCATTATTCTTTGAGATTCTTTTCATGCTAATAACATTATTTTCTTTAAAAAAAATACTCACCATATTTAACTGTGTTAATTCAGGATCTCTTTTTCTGTAATACACGTAGTCCCATCTATTTTTATTAAAAATATTATTAACAACTGGTTCGCCAAGAAGAAATATTACTTGCTCTTTCGTCATGTTAATTTTTAGTGAATCTATTTTACTTTCATCAATTACGTTACCTTGCTGAACCAATACTCTATAACTCCTTAGCTGTGCATTTTCTGGTAAAAGTTGGCATCCTGTCATCACTATAGAAAGCACTATAATTACTACTAACTTAAAATTTTTCATTATTTTTTTGTGTATTGTTTCCATAAATAAGGATAATATAGTAATTATGAGTAATATAGAATTAAAAAATGCTGGCTTAAAGACTACTTTACCAAGAGTTAAGATATTAGATAAGCTGGAAAAAGCAGAAAATCACCACATGTCTGCTGAAACCATATACAAAGAACTTTTAAGTGATGGTGAGATTATAAGCTTAGCTACGGTATATAGGGTGTTAACTCAGTTTGAGGCAGCAAATATCGTAGTCAGACATCATTTTGGCAATGATAATACCCAGGCAGTTTTCGAGTTAGATCATGGCGATCATCATGACCATATGGTTTCCTTAAAGACTGGAAAAGTTGTAGAGTTTTATGATGAAATAATAGAAAACAGACAAAAAGAATTAGCAAAAAAATATAATTTTAAGATATTAGACCATAGTATGGTTTTATACGGAGAATTTTTTGATGAAGAATAGAAATTCTTTTTTAAAATATGAAGGTTAAAATAATAATTTATGAAAAGAAAAATTGGAATAGCAGCTCTTGTCCTAGGATCTTTGGCGCTAGTTTGGCTTATACTTGGCATGATTAACGTTGTTCCACTTTTGATAGAGTTGCCACAGGAAACAAGTATTAGGGCGCATGCATCCTTAGCAGTAATTTTTTTGCTAATAGGTTCTTGGGCTTTTTGGAATGAAGATTAATTTTTTAAACAGGATTTTATTATGATGAAAATTTCAGACATATGTATTTTACTTTCAGTTGCAGTTGCATTTGTAACAACCGCCTTTCTTTGGTTTCAAGGTGTTGATACAAAACAAGAGGCATTATTTACTGCGACATGGATTCCATCAATTTTGGCGTTTGCTATTTATTTCAAAATAATAGCTAGGAAAGACTAAGCATGGATGACCCACTAATATTCTTTACTGGTTGCTTCTGTTTTGCACTAGCTATAGCTGGAGCTATAATGACTGTAATAGAATTTAAACGCTTAGAGAAAGAAGATTTAAAAAAACAAGATAAAAAATAATATAGTTTTAATTTAAGATTTTTTAATCTATAAGTTCTTTTGCAAATTGCAATGTTTTATCTGTTAATTTAATTCCACCAATCATTCTTGCTAATTCATTTATTTTCATATCGTTATCTAAGTATGTAAGTTTTGTGGATGAAATATTCTTGTCCTTAGATACAAGGTAATGATGATTTGATTTAGCGGCAATCTGCGCTAGATGAGTAACGCAAAGAACTTGTGTTTTTTCAGATAGTTTAGAGAGATGGTTTCCAAGAACTTCTGATGTAGCGCCGCCAATACCTGTATCTATTTCATCAAAAATCATAGTTTCGCAATCATTATTTGATCGTGTCTCTAACTGAATTACTAAACTCAGTCTTGATAATTCACCGCCAGAAGCTATCTCGCTTAACGGAAGAAGTTTAGATTTTTTATTTGTCTTTATTAAAAAGACTATTTTGTCATATCCATTATTGCTTATTAAAGTTTTATCTGATGCTATACTAATTTTGAATTGGCAATCAGACATACCAAGTTTCTTTAACTCCGAGCTTATTTTTTTTTCTAATAATAGTGATTGCTTAATTCTTATCTTAGATATCTCTTTTGCAATAAGATGATAATTCAGTAGATTCTCTTCAATCTTTTTATTTTTATTTTCAATATTTTCTTTATTTTTTTTTAGATCGTTTAGTAAATCTTGTTTTTCATATAAAATATTTATTAAATTTTTTTCATTTACGTTATATTTTCTTGAAAGATTATTTAGAGATAATATTTTTTCGTTAAGAAAAGTAAGTTTTTCATTATCAATATTTATAGAGTTTTCATATTTTTCCAATATTTTAAATAAATTTCTGAGTTGTTCTTGAATACTTATATTAGTATCAAGTAAGTCATCTGAGTTTTCATCAATATTTCTAATATCCTCTAAATTTTTATTAACATCTGAAAGTAGCGAGTTAATATTAATACTATTATCACTTTCAATTAAGTTTTTACTTTCGTTAATTTTTTTTATTAAAATATCAGCGTTACTTAGTTTTTTGTAATCTTGATAAACTTTCTCGTAATCATCATGATCTAGAGCTTCATTTTCAAGCTCATTCACCTCATATTCTAATAATGATACTTTCTCATTATATTCCTCATTAGTTAAAGCTATTTCTGAAAGTGATTTACTTATATTTTTTATCTCTATTAAAATATCCTTAATTTTTTTCTTTTTTTCACTAATATTTATAAAGTTATCTAATCTATTTCTTTGTTCATCACTAGATAGTATTAATTGATTTTCGTGTTGACCATGTATATCAATTATTAAATTACCTATTAATTTTGCTGTACTTGAAGTTACTGGTTTATCATTGATATATATTTTCGAAGTATTTTTTGTGTTAATTTTTCTTCTAAATATACAACTTTTATCGTCGTTCAGATCTTTTTCTTTTAAAATTCCTAAAATATTTTTATTTGACACGTTGAAATGGCATATTATTTCTGTATCTATATGTTCATTTCTTGATATTTTATTTGTCTTTTTATTTCCTAGCACTACATTTATTGCATCAATTAAAATTGATTTGCCAGCACCTGTTTCTCCAGTAAGTACCGACATATTTTCATGGAAATCTATTTCTATCTCATCAATAATTGCAAAATTTTTGATATAAATACTTGATAACATAAATGCTTATGGTTTGTATCCCCATCCTAATTTTTCTCTCAATATAGAAAGGAAATTTATACCTGGGGGTTGAATTAGCTTCAGAGTGACAGTACCTTTACTTATTCTAATTGTGTCATTTGCTTCTATTGGTACATTAATTTGCCCATCAAAAGTAACACTAGCATTAGTATGTGATTTGTCAGAAAGTTTTATCTCGATAATGCTGTTCATATCAATCACAATCGGTCTATTACTTAACAAATGTGGACATATTGGAACCATTACTAAAGCTTCCATTGTAGGTTCTAATATTGGTCCACCACATGATAGTGAATACGCTGTAGATCCAGTTGGAGTTGAAACAACTAGACCATCGGCATTCACTGTGTATAGCTTTTCACCATTTAGGGTTGTGTCCATTTCAATCATTCTTACAGCATCTTTACTATGGATTACAACATCATTAAAAGATATATTTTTTGAAATTTCTTTGCCATTTCTTATAACAGTACCGATCAAAGAAATTCTTTCATCTACAGAATAATTGTCGGATAAAATACTTTCTAAATTTTCCTCAATATGATTTGGAGATATGTCTACTAAGAAACCAAGTCTTCCTCTATTTATGCCGCATATGGGTATATTTGCTTTTGCCAGTTCTTGAGCAGACCTTAGAAGAGTACCGTCTCCACCAATTATAAAACCAATATCACATTTATTTTTTATTGTCTCAATATTTGTAGATTCTTTATTTTTCAATAGAGCACTTGAGTTATCATCTAAAAAATACTTAATATTTTTACTGTCTAGGTAATTTATTACCGTATCTAGACTGTCTTTTACGCTATTGTCATCAATTTTAGAGATAATCGCGATATTTTTGAACATTGGCATTAAACCCCCTATATACTTACCTAACATTATAATATAAGTATTATAATCTATTTTATAATATTATATTATTAAAAAAAAACTTATAATTTTTTTATGGAAAATTTAAACACAAGACAAGAATTACTTCTAAAAGCACTAATAGAAAGCTTTATTTCAGATGGCCAACCAGTTGGCTCTTCAAAGCTTTCTAAAACACCAGATATTGGTATTAGCTCAGCAACAATTAGAAATGTTTTTGTTGACCTAGAAGATTTGGGTTATATATATTCGCCTCATAAATCTGCTGGAAGAGTTCCTACAGAATTAGCTTATAGAATGTTTGTAGATAAAATGATCAAAGTTCAGCCTGTTAATAATACTTTAATTAAAAAACTTAAATTAAACTTAACTCAAGATAACGAGAGAAAACACATTGTACAAAATACAAATGAAATTCTATCTAACATAACCGGACTCGCTGGAATAATATCATTGCCAACACATGCAAAAATGGAGCTAAAGCAAATTGATTTTTTACAGCTAAGTGATAATAAAATATTAGCAATATTAATAAATAAAAATAATAATGTTGAGAATAAAATTATCAATTTAGATAAAAATTATACTTCATCAGAATTACAAGAAGCTGCAAATTATCTTAATTCAATAATATCTGGACAATCAATACATCATATTAGAAAAATATTATTAAATGAACTAGATGATATGAGAAGAGACATGAATAGTATAATGTCATCAGCAATAACATTTGGTAAGAAACTTTTTTTAGATGCTGATGATAAACAAAAGAATGATGATCTTTTGGTTAGTGGTCAAACAAGATTAATGAATTGTAAAGAATTGTCCGATATTGATAAACTAAAAACCTTGTTTGAAGCTTTTAGTGAAAAAAATAACATATTACATTTATTAGATAAAAGTATATCTTCCGACGGTGTGAAAATTTTTATCGGTGCAGAGTCTGGGTATAATGTTTTAGATGATTGCAGTGTAATAAGTGCTCCTTATAAATTTGATAATGATGTTGTTGGGGTGCTTGGTGTAATTGGCCCTAAAAGAATGGCTTATGATACTGTAATACCAATTGTAGATATTACAGCTAAATTATTAACTGAAGCCTTGAAATCTTCAAATTAATCCTCATATAAGAATCGTTCGTACAAAATAAATAACAGGAATCAAATGAAAAAAGAAGATAATGAAGATATTTTAAATAATGAGCTCAATAATCCTTCTAAAGAGGAGATTTTGGAAAATAGTGATAATACATCCGATAAAGAGCCAATAGATGAAAAAGCAATATTAATAGAAGAAAATGCCAAATTAAACGATTTGTTACTTAGGTCTAAAGCTGAATTAGATAATTTTCAAAAAAGAGTATTAAAGCAAATACAACAAGCTCAATTATACTCAACTGAAAAACTCTCATCGGAACTATTAGTTATAATGGACAGTCTAGAGGCAGCTGAAAAATTATCCAAAGACCCTAATTTGAAGGTTGAAAGTCTAATTGAGGGTAATAATTTATTGCTTAAAACTACAAAAGAAGTTTTTGCTAAACTTGAAATTGAAGAAATTAATCCAATAAACGAGGATTTTAATCCAGATTATCACCAAGCGATGGCCACTAAAGATTGCAAAGATTCTGAAAATACTATACTTGAGGTCATGCAAAAGGGTTATAAGCTGAAATCAAAACTATTAAGACCAGCTTTGGTAATTGTTTCTAAAAAAATTCAATAATTTCTTGAATTTTTAAAATGTGTCCACATATATAAACTAACAAAGATATTAACTAATTAATGAGGTTGAGAAATGGGTAAAATTATAGGTATTGATTTAGGTACAACAAATTCATGTGTTTCAGTAATGGAAGGTGATCGACCTAAAATTATTGAAAATAGCGAGGGTGATAGAACTACTCCTTCTGTTGTTGCATTTACAGACGCAGAAACTTTAGTTGGGCAGTCTGCAAAAAGGCAATCAGTAACAAACCCAGAAAAAACTGTATATGCAGTTAAAAGATTTATTGGTAGAAAGTATTCTGATAAGGAAGTGCAGAAAGATAAAGCCATTCTTCCTTACAATATTGTTGAGGCAGATAATGGTGATGTATGGATTCAAATTGATGATAACAAAATGGCGTTACCAGAAATATCTGCAAAAGTTCTAATGAAAATGAAAAAAACTGCTGAAGAATATTTAGGCTCAGAAGTAACTGATGCAGTTATTACTGTCCCAGCATATTTCAATGATTCTCAGCGACAAGCGACAAAAGATGCAGGTAAAATTGCTGGTCTAAACGTTCAAAGAATAATAAATGAGCCAACAGCTGCAGCTGTAGCATATGGACTTGACCAAAAAAAAGGTGATAAAAAAATTGCCGTATATGATCTCGGTGGCGGAACATTTGACGTATCAATAATTGATATATCTGATATTGATGGTGAAAATCAAATAGAAGTTCTTTCTACAAATGGAGATACACAGCTTGGTGGTGAAGATTTTGATTCAAAATTAATTGATCATATAGTTGAAGAATTTAAAAAAGAGCAAGGTTTTGATTTAAGATCAGATCCTTTAGCTTTACAAAGATTAAAAGATGCTTCTGAAAAAGCTAAAATAGAATTATCAAATGGACAACAAGCAGATATAAACATTCCTTACATTACGGCCGATGCAAGTGGTCCAAAACATTTAAACATGAAAATCACTAGAGCATTATTCGAGTCAATGGTTGAGGGTTTAGTTAAGAGAACTATAACTCCATGCGAAGTTGCTTTAAAGGATGCTAAATTGTCAAAAAGTGATATTGACGATGTGATACTTGTAGGTGGCCAAACTAGAATGCCATTAGTTCAAAAAATTGTTAAAGAATATTTTGGAAAAGAACCAAGAAAAGACGTTAATCCAGACGAAGCAGTAGCAGCAGGCGCTGCAATTCAAGGTGGAGTATTAGCTGGAGATGTAACAGATGTATTATTATTGGATGTTACTCCTCTATCTTTAGGTATTGAAACTATGGGTGGAATCATGACAAAGCTTATAGAGAAGAATTCAACTATCCCAACAAAACAAAATCAAACATTCTCTACAGCAGAAGATAATCAAACTGCAGTAACAGTTCATGTTCTTCAAGGTGAAAGAGATATGGCTTCAGGTAATAAATCATTGGGTCAGTTTAATCTATCAGATATTCCACCAGCTCAAAGAGGTGTTCCACAAATAGAAGTCACCTTTGATATTGACGCAAATGGAATATTAAACGTATCAGCGAAAGATAAAGCAACTAATAAAGAGCAATCCATTATTATTAAATCATCAAGTGGTTTGTCAGATGATGAGATTGAAAAAATGGTTAAAGATGCTGAGTTACATGCTGAAGAAGATAAAAAATTCCAAGAAATTGTTAATTTAAAAAATCAAGGGGATGCGCTTGTTCATGCAACAAATAAATCTCTTGATGAGCTTGGAGAAAAAGTTACAGAAGATGACCAAAAAAATATCAAGGAGAAAAATGAAGCTCTTTCAGAGGCATTAAAAACTGACGATAAAGATTCAATTGAAAAATGCATAAAAGAACTTTCTGAAGCTTCTGCAAAAATGGCTGAAATGATGTATGCTGAGCAAGCAGCAAAAGCTCAAGAGAATCCAGAAACTTCAACAGATGAAGCAAATGCAAACTCTGAAAATGACGCAGATGTTGTTGATGCAGAATATAAAGAAGTTAATAACGATAAGAAATAATTTAAGAGTATAAGAGTCATATGGATTACTATGGAGTTTTAGGTCTTAGTAAAGGCGCGTCTGGCGATGAAATCAAAAAAGCTTTTAAGAAAAAAGCTATGAAATTCCACCCAGACAGAACTGGCAATGATCAAGCAGCAGAAGCAAAATTTAAAGAAGCAAAAGAAGCTTACGACGTACTTTCAGATCCTCAAAAAAAATCTATGTATGACCAGTACGGAACAACAGATTTTGGTGGTGGTGGTTTTGGTGGTCATTCTCAAGGCGGTTTTAACCCTTCTGGATTCGAAGATGTTTTTGAAGATCTTTTTGGGGATATTTTTGGTGGAGGCCGCTCTAGAAACCCAAATCGAGCATACAAAGGTGCTGATTTAGAATACCATCTCCAATTGTCTCTTGAAGAAGCAGCCTTTGGAATCGAAAAAGTTGTAAAATTTAGAACAAATAATGATGACAAAGAAATTTCTGTTTCAATTCCTGCTGGTGTTGATAATGGTGACCGTATAAGGCTTTCTGGTAAAGGCGAGCCTGGTATTAATCAAGGTCCGCCAGGAGACCTCTTTATTAGAGTAGTTTTAGAAAAACACTCAATATTTGAAAGAGATGGGAATAATTTATATTGTAACGTACCAATTTCTTTTGCTGAAGCCACTATAGGCGCTGAGATTGAAATTCCTACCCTTAGTAGTAATAAAGTTTCTATCAGCATACCTCCTGGCACACAAACAGGAAAATATTTTAGGTTAAAAGGAAAAGGAATAAAATCAGTTAGAGGCGGAGCTGTTGGCGATTTACTATGTTCAGTACAAATTGAAACACCTGTAAATTTATCCGAAGAACAAAAAAACCTACTATCGCAGTTTGATGAAAAACTTAAAAATAGTAAGAAAAAACATAGTCCAAAGTCAGAGTCTTGGATCGATGGGTTAAAAAATTTCTTTAAATAGAAATTTTCTTTTAGTCCTAACCAAACTCTATGTTAATATAATGTAATTTTAATAATCACTATATTTAATAATGCCTATAAAAGTTTGCATACCTGGAATTTCTGGAAAAATGGGAATTGAGA
>ERZ802827.11-NODE-11-length-101889-cov-15.8174_pt1 | contig 101889 bp, 97 predicted proteins | sample MGYA00345652_ERZ802827 | MGnify/ENA primary metagenome ERZ802827 (study PRJEB30503, sample SAMEA104212372) | marine metagenome | biome: Westerlies Biome; feature: [SRF] surface water layer (ENVO:00010504) within the epipelagic zone...; material: water... | reverse complement strand
TTCTCACGCATCAATCTCTTTGCCGAGGGACGCATCGCCACTTTTAACCCGATGGAAACGCACTTTGTCGCAAATACCACGGCCCACAGGATGAGCGTGGCCAACAAGAACAAGGCTGAAACAGCAACTGCCGGATTTGCCATACCGCTGTCAGACTGGGGCCGCCTGAACGCTTCGATCGCTGGTACAAACACCAAATATCCAAATACCGAGCTGACAAGCCAGATGATCCGGCGCGATTCAAGGCAGCGCACACGTGTCGGCATGCAGGTCAATGGGACATTGCTGTCGCCACATCTGTCGGCAATGACGATTGATTTTTCGGGGTCGATCACGCGCAATGATTCAAACATCAGGTAATATGATTACAAGCGCAACGATGCATCGTTGCTGGTCAATTACCGGTTGGCCGATTGAATGCCAGATTGACCGGTATTCAGATTTGACACCTGCGGCAACGGGTTAGCCAGCAAACAGCAGGCCCGCACCCTTGATCACAAGACGCAGTCCAACGATCGTGATCAGCCATTTGAATACCAGCCGAAACTTGTCCTCTGGAATGCGGGTGCCGATGCGCCCGCCAACCCATGTCCCGGCAAGGCTGGCAACAATGGCAACGCCGATATGCGGCAGGTAATGCGCGTAATCAAAGCCGAAACTGACATAACCGGCACTCTTGACGATATCAAGACCAAGCAGACAGACCGCAAGCGTGCCGGTAATCTGCAGGCGCGTCATCTCGGTGCGAAGCACCGCTGGCTGCAAAAACAATCCCACACCGAATATGGTACCAAAGAACCCGTGCAGGCCGCCCACCATCAGGAAACGCCGCGGATCGCCCAGTTTGATCCCCTGCGGCACAAGCCAGATCAGCGCCAATAGCAAAATGCCCAGCGATAGCGCGATAATGCCCTCATCAAGGGCGACAAACACGCCTGCGCCGATCATTGACCCTGCTGCTGCCATTGGCAGAAACATGCGGACAATTTGCCAGTTGATGCCGTGCCAGCACAAATAGATGCGGCCAAGAAGCGACGGCAACGCCAGAACCGTCTGCAACGGAATGGCCACACCAACCGGCAGCACAGCAGTTGTAGCTGCCAGCGTTATGTAGATGCCGCCTGTTGCCAGCGCGGCATTGACAATCGACGCCAGAAAACAGCCGAGCGCTATGACAACAAGTTGAACTTCCACATCGCCAACCTAACGCACTCATGCAGCGCTGCATAGCAATGCGCGCAATGGCGATGGTGGCTGGCGGAAAGGTGCGGCCAGAGTCTGCAGATGGCGCCGGTCCGGGCCATTGACGTCGTGCTGTTTATAAGCGCACTGTGCCGGATGATCTCTGACCGACCGCTTACAGGCATTCTCTTCATGCTTGGATTTTGCCTCTTCGCCCCGATGAGCGATGCGGCCACCAAAACCATTGCTGTTGCCACCCCGCTGATTGTTTTGCTGTTCGCCCGCTATGCAGCGCAGTGGCTGATGCCGCTTCCGGTGATCTTGATGACGGATCGCACGCTGCGGATGTCAGGGCGCGTGATGCGCATCATCCTGATCCGCTGTCTTGTGCATGCAGGCGGGCTTGCGGCGATGTTTGCATCATTCAGATATCTGCCCCTTGCTGATGCCATTGCCATCGCCTTTGTCTTTCCCTTTATCCTGCTATTGCTTGGGCATGTGTTTCTGAAAGAGCATGTTGGCATCCGGCGTTTGACGGCCTGCAGTGTGGGCTTTATCGGCACTCTGCTGATCATTCAGCCAAGCTTTGCGGCTGTCGGATTGCCGGCTTTGCTGCCCCTGCTGGTCGCGGTACTGTTTGCGGTTCTGGTTCTGATGACACGGCAAATCGCCAAGGAATATGACCCGATCTGCCTGCAATCCACCAGCGGCTTCGTCGGACTAATCCTGCTGATAGCCGGCGGACTGATGCTTCGTGATACCGATATCTTTGATCTGCAATTGCTGATGCCGCCACCATCAGCCTGGGGCACCTTGTTCCTTGTCGGCTTCTTCGGCACGCTGGCGCACATCTCGATGACCTATGCTGTGCGGTTTGCCCCATCCGCCACACTTGCACCAATGCAATATGTCGAAATCCCGCTGGCAACCTTCATCGGGTGGGTCGTGTTTGGCGAATTGCCGAACGGACTCGCCGCGGTGGGCATCCTGATTACCGTTATTGCCGGACTGGCCGTGATATATTTTGAACATCGGGCCAATCGTGCACCCCCGCTTCCCGCACCTCCACAAGATGCGCCACCGCCAGACAGATCATCTTACGGAAACTGACCGTCGATATTGCCCCTGAACGGCCTTTGCCATAGGCTTCCCGCATGATGATGTACGCGGTCAGCAAGGCGGTCTTGCGAACGCGTTGATGATGGGGACAAGCCATGACCTATATCGAGGATTTCAGCAGTGCCATCCATCACGTCAACGGGATCGATATCGCCTGTCGTCAGGCCGGTAGCGGACCCGCGCTGTTGCTGCTGCACGGATTTCCGCAAACAAACTATATGTGGCACAAGATTGCCCCGACTCTGGCCCGGCATTTCACCGTAGTCGCTGCCGACCTGCGCGGTTATGGCGATAGTGAAAAACCACCGACAGATGCGGCGCATACACCCTATTCCAAAAGAGCCATGGGCGATGACATGGTGGCACTGATGTCAGCATTGGGGCATGACAGTTTTGCGGTTGCCGGACATGATCGCGGCGGGCGCGTGGCACACCGCATGGCACGCGATCACGCAGATGCCGTCACCCGCCTCGCCGTTCTTGATATCGCCCCGACGGCATCCATGTATCAGCAAACCGATATGCGATTTGCAACCGCCTATTATCACTGGTTTTTCCTGATTCAACCGGCACCGCTTCCCGAACGGATGATCGGTGCAGACCCCGAATTTTATCTGCGCACAAAAGGCGCACATTGGGGACGCACCGAGGGGGCGTTTACGCCGCCAGCCTTTGCCGATTATCTGCGATGCTTCAGCAATCCTGACACCATCCACGCGATGTGTGAGGATTATCGTGCTGCTGCGACCATCGATCTTCAGCATGATGCCGAAGATGCTGACACAAAGCTGGCAATGCCGGTTCTGGCCCTGTGGGGTGCTGACGGCTTTGTGGGCAGCACCTATGATGTGCTTGCAGAATGGCGCGCATGCGCACATACAGTGACCGGACATGCCGTTCCGGGCGGGCATTATCTTCCCGAAGAAGCACCAGAGGAAACGCTGGCGGCGTTGCTGGCATTTCTTGGCTAGTCCACCTTGCAGCGCGATCAGCCAGTCCTGATCGCCTGAACAGACCCCGCAACGGGTCCCCAACCGACAAGGCTCGCCAGACAATCATGCCATCAATTTCAGCGATACTTTCGCGGCCACGCCCCTTGATCGGGCTTGCCATGGCACTTTCCGGTGCTCTGATCATCACACCTGACACGCTGCTGATACGCCTGTCCGGGCTTGAAGGCTGGGGACTGACCGTCTGGCGTGGATTGCTGATCGGGTTCAGCGTGATGTTTCTGTGGCTTGTTACCGAAGGCCGCGATGCCGCATCGCAAATCCCGCGTCTGTTGACCATTCCGGCCATCAGCATCATGGTGGCCAGCACCGGCAGCACCCTTGCGTTCAATTTTGCAACCATCGAGACATCGATCACTGTTGTTCTGACCGCGCTGGCGACGACGCCTGTTCTGGCAGCGGGGTTGAGCTTTCTGATCCTGCGTGAGGCCGCGCCCCTGCGGACATGGGTTGCCATCGCCTTTACCATGCTGGGCGTGTTCATTGTGATTTTCAACGGCGACGGGGCACAGCAGGCACCGTCGGGCAATGTATGGATTGGCGGTGCACTGGGCGTTCTTGCCGCGCTGTCTATGGCCTTCGTCTTTGTCATCACACGGCGTTATCCGGACGTGCCGGTGTTGCTGGCAAGTTCTATTGGCATCATATTTTCGGGGTTCTGCGGGCTTGCTGGCGCTGATCCAGGCAGCATTATGGCAGCCAATTTGATACCAGTGCTGTTGATGGGGCTGATCGTGATGCCGGTGTCATGGGCGCTGCTGGCGCTCGCACCGCGCCACACCAGCCCGACCAATGTCAGCCTGTTCATGTTGCTGGAAATGGTGTTGGGGCCCTTCTGGGTATGGCTGGGTGTTGGCGAGCGACCGAGCCTTGAGATGATTGGCGGTGCCGCACTCGTGCTGGCCACACTCATCGTTTTCTTTCTGGCATCAGCACGCGAGGCAAAGCAAGACGGGTCAGTGTCCTGAGCTTTACCCTGGCGGGAATGCGATGCCATCCTCACCCGGCTGCCAGGGCGTGTATTTGTGCATGATGCTGGCAAATTCAGGAGAGTCCAGAAACCCCCGAAGCCAGCTGTGCAGATGCGGCCATGGGCGCGAATCAAACCATTGCGGACCGGCAATCCGAAACTGCCTGACAAAGGGCAGCGCCGCAAAATCCAGCAGCCCCATGGCACCGCCCCACAGAGCCAAACCCCCTGTTTCATTCTGCGCGTTTTGCTGTGGCCCTCCAGCAGCGAGGCGGGCCTCAAGATCACCAAGGAAAGACGCGCCCTCCTGACGATGATATTCGCCAGCCGCAGCATCAAAGCGACTGGCATATTTGTAGCGATCGAGATGCGTCTTGAAGTCCCCGTCCAGCCGGTCAAGGAACGCCGCAGCTTCGGCCGGGTCCTGCTGCATCACCCGAAGCCAGCCCTGCGGGTCATTCTGCGACAATGCCCAGATCATGATATCGCGGCTTTCCTCGACCACCTGGCCATCTGCCAGCACCAGAACGGGCACCGTGCCTTTTTCCGATGTCTGCAGAAAAGCCGTCGGCTTGTCACGCAGCAGGACTTCACGCAACCACACATCAATGCCCGCCACTTGCAGGGCCAGACGCGCCCGCATCGCATAGGGGCAGCGCCGAAAGCTCCACAGCACTGGTGGCTCCGGTTCTTTGTGCATGCCTGCCATGCCTTTCATATCGGTGATGTCGACCATATCGGTCATGTCACGCCTTTCATTCACGCCACCAATCAACTTTCGCGAAGATGTTCAACAATATCGAGCCCCGGCCCATCCAGTTGATACGCCTTCGCAAAGCCGAGAACCATGATGCCACTGGTGGGAACAAGTTTGAGCATATGAAAATCGGTAAAATCCCGGATCAAGTCCATTGTCGGGCCATGTCGTGCTGCAAACAATGTGGAAAGCCGATCAAATTCATCACTTTTCCGTTCAATTTCAACAAGATTTGCGGCAAATCGAATCCTTTTTCGCGCCCATATATTCTGTGCTGTCGCCTCATCCTCAATGACGAGGAATTGTGCATGCTTTACTTCGAGCATTGAACGAACATGTGCAGATAACCTGCTAGGATAAATATAAAAAAATCCTTCATGGTGAATGGAAGGTGTCACCCCCATTTCAGGCAGCGACGCCTCTTCTGCGTCGGGCGGGGCACCGATGATCAATGTCTTTGCAGCAGCCAGAACCAAATCGCGCTGATCGGCAAGTTCTGTCTTATCAGGTGCCTTTTGCGCCATGATTTGCAGCCCGCCTTTCTGAAGTTTCAGCCGGCAGTATTGCTGCATGGCTTGAAGCGGTGTCGTAAACAATCTATCTCAATACATAGATCGAACTGCCGCCGCCGCAAGTGGCAGCAAGGCCGATCATCTTCAGGCGCGAAGATCGCCTGCCCTTTAACAAGCTGTCATTTATCAACCTGTTATTCGCCACCCTGTTATTCACCAAGCTGGACACTCTGACATGGCCACCCGCATTCTGCCCGTCGAAATCTATGCTGATATCATCTGCCCCTGGTGCTACATCGGCAAGCGGCGGCTTGAAGCGGCCTTTGCAGAACGCCCCGATGTCACCCCGTCCTATCGATGGCGCGCTTTTTTGCTGAACCCGACGATGCCGCGTGAAGGCATGGACCGCGGGGCTTATCTTGGTGCAAAATTTGGCCATTCAGCAGCTGCTGTCTATGGTCGCATCGCAACTGCCGGACTGGATAGCGGCATCGCATTCCGCTTTGATGATATCAGACGCACCCCGGACAGCCGCGCCGCCCAGCGGTTGTTGATCGCCGCCGGCCCGGATAGCGCTGCACTGTCAGAGATCCTCTACAAAGCCTATTTCATCGAAGGGTGTGATATCGGTGACCCCGACATTCTGGCTGATATCGCGGCAAAGTTCGGGCGCCCCGATCTGATTGATGCAGCGGCTGATGAGTCTGTCGGACGGCAGCTCGAAAACAATCTGGCAACGGCCAATCAGCTGCGCCTTGATGGCGTGCCTTATTTCATCTTTGACGGCAAATACGCGATCGCCGGCGCGCATCAGCCAGAACATCTGGTCCCGGCCATAGACGCAGCCGCTGCTGCCTGAAAGAAAGAAAGACAGACCGCTAGGTGCCCAGCGCCAGCAATTCCTGAACAAGGTCCTTGCATACAGGCGGGCGGGCGTCGGCTTTCGGCATGGCCTGTTGCAGGATCAGTTTGTGATCGCCCCGCAGCTGTATCCGTCCGCCCTTGCCGGCGATCCACGCCACCAGCTGTTCCGGGTTGGCAAATTCATTGTTCCGGAAAGATACAGACAGGCCCTTCGGTCCGGCGTCCATGCGCTCGACATTGGCACGGCGACACAGCTGCTTGAGTTCGATGACCGCAAACAGGTTGCGCACCGAATCCGGCACCGGTCCAAATCGTTCAACCAGTTCGGCAACAAGGCTGTCCGCCTCGGCCGCCATATCCAGATCGGCAATCCGGCGATACAGCGACAGCCGTACCGTCAGATCGCATACATACTCTTCGGGAATGCGCACCTCCAGCCCCAGATTGATCTGCGGTGTCCAGTCGATCGTCTCTTCGACAGCTTCACCCTTGCCAGCGCGCGCCACCTCGACAGCCTGCCGCAGCATTTCCTGATAAAGTTCAACTCCGACCTCGCGCACATGTCCCGACTGTTCATCTCCCAGCAGGTTTCCGGCACCGCGAATATCCATATCGTAGGAGGCCAGCGTGAACCCGGCACCAAGCGTGTCCAGCGTCTGCATTACCTCCAGCCGGCGGCGCGCCTGCGGAGTCAACAGCCGGTTGGGATCAGACGTCAAATAGGCATAGGCACGAAGACGGCCCCGCCCGACCCGGCCGCGCAACTGATAAAGCTGCGACAGGCCAAACATGTCAGAGCGATGAATGATCATGGTATTTGCTGAGGGAATATCGATCCCCGATTCCACAATATTGGTCGACAGCAGGATATCTGCCTCACCATCAGCAAACTGTGTCATCACGGTATCCAGCTCGGCCGCCGGCATGCGCCCGTGGGCCGACAGGATGCGGGCTTCGGGCACCAGCGCTACCAACCTGTCATAGACACGCTGCAGATCGTCAATCCGCGGGCAGACACAAAACACCTGGCCACCGCGGAACATCTCGCGCTTGATGGCTTCACGCAGCACAACCCCGTCCCATGGCCCGACAAAGGTGCGCACCGCAAGCCGGTCCACCGGCGGTGTTGAAATCAGTGACATCTCGCGCACGCCCGACAGCGCCATCTGCAAGGTCCGCGGGATTGGCGTGGCCGACAAGGTAAGCACATGGATATCGCCGCGCAGTTCCTTCAGCCGTTCCTTCTGCCCAACGCCGAAATGCTGCTCCTCATCAACGATCAGCAGACCCAGATTGTTGAAGCTGATGGATTTTGCCAGCAGCGCATGCGTGCCAATCGCGATCTGTACATCACCGCTGGCAATATCCGCCTTGATCCGTTTGGCATCAGCCGGTGCCGTCATGCGCGACAGCACACCGATATTGACAGGAAAGCCGGAAAATCTCTCTTGGAACAATTTGCCATGCTGACGCGCCAGCAACGTTGTCGGTGCCACCAATGCAACCTGATAGCCGCACATCGCCGCGATGAAGGCTGCACGTAACGCCACCTCGGTCTTGCCAAACCCGACATCACCGCAAATCAGCCTGTCAGAAGCACGGCCAGCCGCAAGATCATTCACCACATCCTCGATCGCGCCCATCTGGTCATCGGTCTCGACAAACCCGAAACGGGCACAAAATTCGGTAAAGGACCCGGTAGGGGCAACCAGCGTCTCGGCACGCGCGGTTTCCCGTTGCGCTGCGATCTTGATCAGCTGTTCGGCCATAATCCGGACGCGTCCCTTGATACGCGCCACGCGGGCCTGCCATGCCGCGCCGCCAAGACGATCGAGCTGCGCATCGGTGCCGGCACTGCCGTAACGCGACAGCATCTCGATATTTTCAACCGGCAGATACAGCCTGTCGCCGCCAGCATAGATCAGCTGCAGGCAGTCATGCTGACCGCCGGAAGAATCGATGATGACCAGCCCCTCATACCGCCCGATACCATGTTCGGCGTGGACGACCAGATCGCCATCTTCCAGCGCACTGACTTCGCGCAGAAAATCCTCACCGCGCCCGCGTTTGGAGCGGGGACGCGACAGTCGCTGACCAAAGATCTCGGTCTCGGTAATGACCAGAAGCCGGTCACTCTGAAACCCGGCATCAAGCCCCCATTCGACAAGATACAAGCCGCCACTCTGCAGCCCCTGCAGGCTTGCGATCCGCTGAACCGGGACCGCAGCAAGTTGCGCCTGCAACAATTCCTCAAGGCGGGCAGCTGCGCCCTCACCCGAAACAGCCAGCACAACCGCGCGATTGGCAGCAGCGTGTTCATCTGAAATCGCCTCAACCAATTCGCTGACGGCGTTGGCACCCGGTGCACCTGCCTGTTTCAACAGAATGCCCGCCCGCCCGCCCGCATCAGCATTCTCGCTTTCAGGCGGGGCGGCGAACGGCATCATCCTGCAGGCGGTCTCAAATATCGCCTCCGCTTCCCCAACAGCGAGATACAGGCGGTCCTGCGGTAACGGGCGATAGGACATGCTGTCATCAGCACCATCGGGTTCCTGCCGCGCTCCGTAAAAATCTGAAATCTGCTGAAAACGGGCGGCAACTGCGGCATCAACCTCGTGATCAAGCACAATCTTCCAGCCCGCACAGTAATCGGTCAGCGATGCCATGGATTCATGGAACAGCGGCAACCAATGCTCTATGCCCGGGTGCATGCGACCAGTTGAGACCGATTCATACAGCGCATCACGCGTGGCAACCGCGCCAAAGGCCCCGCGATAGCCTGACCGGAACCGTTCAATCGAAGCATCATCAAGCTGAAATTCAGCGACTGGCCGCAGATTGATCGATGCCAGCGCACCGGCATTACGCTGCGTTGCCGCATCAAAACTGCGCAGGGCTTCCAGCTCATCACCAAAGAAATCCAGCCTGACCGGCATGTCATGTCCAGCCGGGTAGATGTCCAGAATGCCGCCGCGCAGCGCAAATTCGCCAGTTTCACGCACCGTGTCGGTTCGCAGATATCCCTGCATCGACAGAAATTCGGCAAGCCGTGCAGGACCGGTTACATCGCCTGCCTTCAGGATGCGGGACCGGTCCTGAAAATAGGATGTGGGCGGCACACGCTGCAGGATGGCATTGACCGTCGTCAGAACAATGCTGCCCGCGGTTTGTTTTGCGCGCGCGTGATCAGATGCGTCATCCGCAGGGTTGGTATCAGTGCTGGCCTGCGCCTCGGATAACCAGGCCAGCGTTTCAACACGCTGCCCGACCAGTGCGCCCTGCGGTGACAGCCGGTCATAAGGCAAGCAGTCCCATGCCGGAAACAGCCGCAGCACAGCGTCTGGACACTGCATCGCCAGCGCATCATGCATCGCCATCATGCGCGAATCATCACGCGCCACATAAACAAGGTGATGCCCGTCCAGCAGCTGTGCCGCGACCGCCAGCATAGACGCACCGTCCGGCACGCCCCAAATCGATTTTTCGAAGTTTATTTTATTAATTAAAACAGACACTAACTATTCTTCTTTAAATGACTTTATAAGCCTGAATACATGTGTGTCGAATGCCTCGGGCACAGGCGCATTGCCCATCACCCACGCATAAATCCGGTCATCCCCCGCATCCAGAAGCGCCTCAAAATCATCAAACCCCTGATCATCAAGACCGGCCAAATGTTCAGCAGCAAAATGCCCAAGCAGCAGGTCGGTTTCCTTCATGCCGGTATAGCTCGCCTGATAGATCAGGCGTTTGAGGCGGATTTCGCGGGTTTCGGTCATAACTCTTCTCGGCGTGACAGATAATGATATCGGCAAAGGGGCAAGGCGATACCGGGAATATGGGCGGCTTTCGCAACAAAGCAATCATTTTATGCCCCGGCCGCGGCCATGACGGGCGGGTTTTTGTTTTGCCACCAGCTTTGTTGTAGACTGCACGCCTTGTCCATCCGTTCTGCAAAAGGCTTGCCCCAAGGTGCATCCACGACGCCCCACTGAAATATTTGGCTTGTTCGCGGCGACAACCGTGCTGCCGGGTGTCGGGCCAAAACTGGCAATGACGCTGGAGAAACGGATCGGCACACATGTCATTGACGTGCTGCGCCACCTGCCTGTCGGGATCGTAGACAGGCGCGCGCGCCCAGCATTGGACGATGTTGTCGATGGTCGCATCGCCACCTTCGACATCCTTGTTGTCAAACATGACAAGCCCCCACCCGGCACACGCCGGCCGTGGCGTGTGATGTGCGAGAACGAAACCGGCAAGCTGGACATTATCTTTTTCCATGCCCGTGACGATTATGTGAGCCGCATGTTGCCAGCAGGTGAGCGCCGGATTGTCAGTGGCCGTGTGGAACTGCGCACGGCAGGCGGACAAAAGGCGCGTCCGCAGATGGCGCATCCTGATCATATCGTGCGTCCCGAGGCCGCTGATGAAATGCCCACGATAGAACCGGTCTACCCGCTGACCGCCGGCCTGTCACCAAAGGCACTGCGCCGCGCCATCGAAGGGGCATTGCAACGCATCCCGAATATACGCGAATGGATACCCGACGCGCTGATTCAAAAGCAGGGCTGGCCGGATTTTGCGACGGCCATGGACAAAGTCCATAACCCTGTCAGCGAGGCTGATTTGTCACCGGCTGCGCCAGCGCGTGCGCGCCTTGCCTATGATGAACTGCTGGCCAATCAGCTGGCACTGACACTGGTGCGTAGGGCAGCGTCTGAAAGCATGCCCGGGCGAAACTTTGCAGGTGACGGGCGACTGACAGCCGCGCTGGCGAAAAGCCTTCCCTTCAGCCTGACAGGCGCACAGGTCCGCGCTATCGACGAAATCAGACAGAACCAGCAGGCTCCACGCCGGATGCTGCGGATGCTGCAGGGTGATGTGGGGTCCGGCAAGACCCTGGTGGCATTGCTGGCCATGCTGCACGCGAATGAGGCCGGTGCGCAGGCAGCCTTGCTTGCACCGACCGAGGTGCTGGCCCGCCAGCATCATGCCACGATCAACAAGTTTCTGACCCCACTTGGTATCGAGGCAAAACTGCTGCTTGGTCAGGGTCGCAGCGGCAGTGCCGTGCGCAAACAGATCATCGCCGGCCTTGCAGATGGCAGCGCACAGATGGTCGTCGGCACGCATGCGCTGCTGTCAGACAATGTGGGCTTTGCCGATCTTGGGCTTGCCGTTGTCGATGAACAGCATCGTTTCGGCGTGCGCCAACGTATTCTGCTTGGCCAGAAAGGCGAAGGGGTTGATGTGATCGTGATGACAGCAACACCGATTCCCCGATCGCTGGCGATGACAGCCTATGGCGATCTTGATCATTCACGCCTTGATGAAAAGCCGGCTGGCCGTCTGCCAATTGATACACGCGCCATGCCGCTAGACCGGCTTGGCGATGTGGTAACGCGGCTTGGCCGTGCGATTGCCGGCGGCAAACGGGCTTACTGGATCTGTCCACTGGTTGAGGAATCCGAAAAGCTGGATGTGGCCGCTGCCGAAGAACGGGCTGCCGCGCTGGCGCGTGCCCTGCCCGATGTCCGGGTGGCGCTGGCGCATGGCAAAATGAAGAGTGATGAACGCGACGCGGCGATGAACCGCTTTCGCGATGGCAGCGCGCAACTGCTTGTTGCCACCACTGTTGTGGAGGTCGGGGTGGATGTACCCGAAGCCAGCGTCATGATCATCGAACATGCCGAACGCTTTGGTCTTGCCCAGTTGCACCAGCTGCGGGGGCGAGTCGGGCGCGGCAAAGATGCCTCATCCTGTCTGTTACTGTTTTCGGCCCCATTGTCGGGCACAGCCGCAGAGCGCCTTGAGGTGATGCGCGAGACAAATGACGGGTTCGTGATTGCCGAGCGTGATCTTGAATTACGCGGGCCCGGCGAATTTCTGGGGCAACGCCAGTCAGGCATGCCTGAGTTCACACTGGCCAATCTTGATGCGCATCGTGACTTGCTGGCACTGGCGCGCGATCAGGCAGCTGCGATGGTGGACGCTGATGGCGCACCGCATGACCGCGGTCTTGCTGATTTATTGCTAAGCCTGTTCGAGCGGGACAGTGCTGTTCGGTTTCTGGCGTCAGGTTAGGCCTTTTTGGCAACTGCCTTGCGCGCCGCTGTTTTCTTTGCTGTGCCCTTCCTGGCCACGGCTTTTTTGGCAGCTGTCTTCTTCACGGCAGTCTGCTTCACGGCAGTCTGCTTCACGGCAGTCTGCTTCACGGCAGCCTTTTTGGCTGATTTGCCCTTCGCAGCATCATCTGGCGGGGTCACAATGCCGCCAGACACAACCAGCTTGACCGCATCCTCGACCGACATATCCATAAAAATCACTTCATCACGCGGGCAGAACAGCAAAAAGCCGGATGTCGGGTTCGGCGTGGTTGGCACAAACACATTCACCATCTCGCCATCCATGCGGCGTGCCACCTCTTCTTTGGTGCTGCCAGTCACGAACCCGATGACCCACATGCCGCGGCGCGGATATTCAACAAGGATTACCTCGCGAAACGCATCAGACTGGGTAGAGATTACGGTTTCGAGAATCTGTTTGATCGCGCCATAGATCGAGCGCACCACAGGCATCCGGTTGAGGATCGATTCGCCAAGACGGATAATCCAGCGGCCAAGAAAGCCGGCGGCAACCGCCCCGATCAGCGTGATCAACACCACGCCGATAATCAAACCCACACCCGGAAGGCTGGTAAAACTGTTCTGGCTGACCCACGGCAGCAAACCAGCCACCTGGTTGTCGATCAGCTGTACCGCTGTCCAGGTGATGTAGACAGTCAAAAGAACCGGCGCAGTGACCAGCAGGCCAGTCAGAAACCATGATCTGAATCGTGCCAAAATTCCACCTTTACGCGCCGCACCTGTTTTGGGGTCTGTCATCGCCATGCCATCTCGTTTTCCAGAATTTCAGGATAATGGTCCGATAAAGACATCGGCGCAAGCCACCTCTGCGCAAAACAGTTTGAGCGAAGGACAGACACCGCTGCCAATCAGAAATGTAAGCCAGTTGTACAAGCCAGGATTGCAGTAAAGCGGCAAACGGGCGACACTGCGATACCGGAATTTGCCCCGCCCCTTCACATTGCAGGACCTGAAAAATGATCCCGTCAGCCCGTGACGCTGTTGACCAAACCACGCTGGATGAACTGGCGCGCCTGATTACCATCATGCGCCAGCTGCGCGACCCGCAGGACGGATGCCCGTGGGATGTCCAGCAGACGTTTGAGAGTATCGCACCCTACACAATCGAAGAGGCCTATGAGGTTGCTGACGCCATCGCAAACGGGGACATGAATGACATCCGTGACGAGTTGGGGGATTTGCTGCTGCAGGTGGTCTTTCATGCGCGTATGGCCGAGGAAGATGGCAGCTTTGCCCTCGCCGATGTTGCAAAAAGCATCAGCGACAAGATGGTTGAACGCCACCCGCATGTCTTCGGGACAGATGATGTGGTCCCGGTTGATGACCAGAACCGGCGCTGGGAAGAACAAAAAGCGGCCGAGCGCGCCCGCCGCGGGAAGACTGGCACTCTGGACGATGTTGCCGTCGGCCTGCCGCCGATGCTGCGTGCGCTGAAGCTTCAGAAACGTGCGGCGCGAGTCGGCTTTGACTGGCCTGATATTGACCGGGTGATCGACAAGCTGAACGAGGAAACTGCCGAATTGCAAGCTGAGCTCACTGTCGCAGAACCGGATATGACGCGCGTTATGGATGAGGTTGGCGACCTGCTGTTCGTCGCTGTGAATATCGCCCGCAAGGCTGGCATCGATCCTGAAACAGCGTTGATGGGGTGTAATTCAAAGTTCGAAAAAAGGTTCAGATATATAGAGAAACAAACTGAATTAAATGGAAAAAATATTTCAGAAACTTCACTTTCTGAAATGGAAACACTATGGCAGCAGGCAAAATCATCCTGACGGATTTCTTCTTGCTGGCCTTAGTCTGACGGCAGTTTCCAGACCGTATCGCGGAAGTCATGCCAGTCGCGGCGCGTTGGCGTAACCAGAAACGGTTCGGTGCGATCAGCCGTAAAAGGCTGTTCATCGGCAATCATCGCCGCAAAGGCGCCCGCTTCGCGACACAACAAATCCACCGGCGCATGATCCCATGCGGTACATTTGCCATGAAACAGGAAATGGCTGTCACCGCGGGCAATTTCGGCCCCCAGCACACCGCTGCTTCCCGGAAACCGGCGACCCGGCAGGGACCGCAACTCTGTTCTGACCTTCGTGCGACGTGGTTCTGACATACCAAGCGCGTTACCGCCGCCCCGCATGGCCTGCAGATCACCAGCGCCCTGATCGACCCCAAGCGCTTGCCTGCTCTTAGCTGTTACCAGACGCGCGCCCTCACCCTTGGCAGCATAAAAGAGTTCGCCGGTCAATGGCATCCAGATCCAGCTGGCAACAGGCACGCCGCGCTCAAGCAGCGCGATCATGCTGCAGAACCGGTCATTTCCTTGCACGAAGTTGCTGGTGCCGTCGACAGGGTCAACCGTCCAGGCGCGTGCATCGCATACCGCTTTCAGGATTTCAGGCGCGGCGGCACAGGCCTCTTCGCCAATCACCGGACAATCCACAAGCGCGCGCAGGCGCGGTGTCAGCCATAATTCAGCTTCCTTGTCAGCGATGGTCACAAGGTCGGTGGGCCCGGATTTGGTATCAATATCAGACTCTTCAAGCGCACCATAGCGCGGCAAGATCAACGTGTCGCCAACCTCACGCAGCAGGTTGGCCACCTCATCAGCCAGCGCATCGGCCATAACATCTCCCGCGAAATTGCCGCCCTGATTACCGCTACAGATCGCCGTCCGAGGCACTGTCCGAGGCACTGTCTTCCTCGTCCAGTTCCTGCAACTGAATTGGTGTCATCGGCATGATCGTGGAGATGGCATGCTTGTAGACAAGCTGCACATGCTGGTCGCGCTTCAACAGGATCGAGAAATTGTCAAACCAGGTGATGATGCCTTGCAGCTTCACACCGTTCACAAGGAACACGGTCACAGACGCATGGGATTTGCGTACATTGTTGAGGAACAATTCCTGAAGGTTTCGGCTCTTATCGTTGGCCATTTAGTCCTCCTTGTCAGATGGAAGCTTACAGACTAGTGGAGGACGATACAATGCTGCATTGCGGGCGGGATTTGGAAAAGTGGCATGGAGCGGCTTCGCCACGCCACCCGGGCGGCAGGTCACCTAAAAGAAATCAAGGCGCACCGAGAGAAGCTTTTCAACCTGCATGATCTTGCCGCGGGCGGCGAAGATCACCACAGTATCACTCGCCTCGATCACAGTGTCACCGCGAACAGCCAGCACCCTGTCGCCGCGAATGACCCCGCCAATGACGATACCCTTTGGAATGCGCGCCTCACGCAGCGGCTTGCCAATCAGCAGCGATGATGACAGTGCCTCGGCCTCCAGCACCTCACCAAGGTCTTCAATAATCGGATGCACATCACGGATGCGGCCGCGTCTGACATGTTCAAGGATCGACGACACCGTGATCTGCGACGGATTGATCACCGCATCAACGCCAAGCGCACCAACAAGCGGAATAAAGCCCGGAATATTGACCAGTGCGACTGCATGCTTGGCACCTGTTCGCTTGGCAAGAAGTGCCGACAGGATATTGACCTCGTCATCATCGGTAACAGACACAAATGTTTCGGTTGTTGGCACACCCGCTTCGGCCAGAATGCCACTATCCAGCGCATCCCCGTTCAAAATACCGGTGGCCCGAAATTCCTCGGCCAGTTCACGCGCGCGCTGGGCATCGCGTTCAATGATCTTGACCTGGGTGTTTGAGAAATGCGCCTCAATCTCGCGTCCCACCATTTGGCCGATGGCGCCACCACCCGCAATGACCACCGATCTTGCTTCCGGCTCCTCATGGCCAAAGCTTGCCATCGCACGATGCAGATGCGCGGAATCGCAGACGAAATAAACCCTGTCACCAGGGCGCATGGTTTCCTGACCATCGCGCGGCACGACCAGCTTGCCATCACGGATAATGACAAGAATCGTCATCGACAGATCGGGAAACAGATTGGTGAGATGCCGGATCGGGGTGTCGATGATCGGGCATTCACTATCGCACAGAACGCCGACAAGATTCATCTTGCCGCCACACAGCGCCTTGACATCAAACGCACCCGGCACACGAAGCTGGTTGCTGACAGCAGCCGATACTTCTGCTTCGGGCGAGATGATGTGATCGATTGGCAACTGGTCAGGTGAATAGAGATCCCCATATAGCGGGTCAAGATAAGGCTGGTGGCGAATTCGGGCAATTTTTACCGGCGTGTCAAAAATCGTATGGGCAACCTGACAGGCCACCATGTTGATTTCATCAGACTCGGTTACCGCAATCAGCAGCTCGGCATCGCGCGCGCCCGCACCGGACAGAATATCAGGATAGGAGGCGACACCAACAACACCATGCACATCCACCTGGTCGGTCAGACGCTGGATTTTCTCCGCCGATGCGTCAATGACAGTGACGTCATTATGTTCTTCAGCCAGGTGCGAGGCGATGCTGGTGCCGACAAGACCGGCACCACAGATAACGATCTTCATGAATTATCACTCCCGTCACCTTCCGGATCGCGCGGCTCCATCACAACATCAAGCGATTTCAGCTTTCGATGCAGTGCCGAACGTTCCATCCCGACAAACCCGGCCATGCGTGACACATTACCGTCAAATCGAGCAAGCTGCACACGCATATACTGCGTCTCAAATGCTTCGCGCGATTCACGTAATGGCAAGGCCATCAGCGCTTCCATACCAGAAACATCCTGACCGGGCGAGACATTCTGAATTTCTGCCGGCAAGCCTTCCAGCCCAACAGGCTGATCACGATCGGGCGGGGCCATAATCAGCATGTTTTCAATTGTGTTCAGCATCTGCCTGACATTGCCGGGCCAGAAATAGCCCTGCATGGCTGCCAGAACTTCATCCGACAGCTTGATACGGCCAAGACCAGTCCGGCGGCTGATCATATCGACAAAGTGGCGAGCAAGATGCGGAATATCCTCGCGCCGTTCGGACAAAGCAGGCATCGATAGCGGCACAACGCCAAGCCGGTAATACAAATCTTCACGCACGTTACCAGCCGCAATTTCGGATGCCAGATCCTTGCTGGAGGCCGAAATCACCCGTACATCAACGGTCACTTCCTGATTGCCGCCAACCCGGCGAAACCGCTGTTCGGCAACTGCGCGCACGATTTTGCCTTGCGTTTCCAGCGGCAAGTCACAAATCTCGTCAAAATAGAGGGTGCCCTTGTGGGCCTGTTCAAACAGCCCGACGATACGGCGGTTGTTGTTCAGATTGTCTGACCCGAACAAATCGACCTCTGAACGCTCGGCCGCCAGCCGGGCGCAATTGGCAACGACAAAGCGTGAATCGCGCCGGTCAGAATGATGATGGATCAGACGCGCCGCCAGCTCCTTGCCTGTGCCGTTTGACCCATTGATCAGCACCCGGCTTGCCGTTGGCGCAATACGTTCGATCGCCGCCCGGATGCCCTTTATCTTTTGCGACACACCAACCAGCTCGGGCGTCCCCTCGTCACTGACACGTGCACGTAATTCGGCGTTTTCACGCATAAGGCGGGTGGATTCCAGTGCCCGTTGCACCATCAACAGCAGCCTGTCTTCCTTGAAAGGCTTTTCAATGAAGTCATAGGCACCATTGCGAATGGCCTGAACCGCTGTTTCAACCGTGCCGTGGCCGGAAATCATCACAACGGGCAATTCCGGGTATATCCCCTTTACCCACTCCAGCAGTTCCAGCCCGTCCATGTCTGAATCGCGCATCCAGATATCGAGGATCGCAAGCCCGGGCGGTTTCGCCGCCATAAGATCACGCGCCTCGCCGGCGCTGGCGGCTTCCATTGTGGCAAAGCCCTCATCGCGCAGCGTGGCGGCAATCAACGAACGGATATCACGTTCGTCATCAACGATCAGAATATCACCTGCAGTTTTCACTGGTCAGATCCCATGTCCTCGAAGAAGGAAAGGCGAATGGTGGCACAGGCACCGCCTTGCGGCGCATCAAGAAGTTCAAGCGTTCCCGCATGGTCCTGCACGATCTTCGACACAATCGCAAGACCAAGTCCGGTCCCCTTTTCGCGATGCGTTACATAAGGTTCCAGCAACCGGCTGCGGTCCATTTCAGGATAGCCCGGACCATTATCGGCGATCTGTAATATGACCATGCTGTCAGCGCGGGACAATCCCAGCGTGATCTTCGGTGCCTTGATGCGGTTCTCGTGCAGACTGTCCACGCTGTTCTGGATCAGATTGGATACCGCCTGACGCAAAAGCCCGGCATCACCAAGAACGCCAAATTCCTGGCTCTTGTCATCGATATCCAGCGACATCGCAATGTCACCATCTTCAAACAGCGTCATCTGACCAGCCACAAGCGCATGCAGATCCAAAGGTGCCATCACCGGCTGAGGCATGCGCGCAAAGGCCGAGAATTCGTCAACCATGCGCCCGATATCATCAACCTGCCGCCCGATGATGGACAGGTATTCGGTAAATTGCGCGCCGTCTTCCTCGTTCTCGGGCTTATATTTGCGGCGCAAACGATCGGATGCCAGCTGGATGGGGGTCAGCGGATTCTTGATTTCATGGGCGATCCGGCGCGCAATATCTGACCATGCGGCCTTGCGCTGTGCGGACAGCAGATCCGTTACATCATCAAAGGTCACAACATAGCCGATGACCCCGCCATCGACGCGTTCTGCCGTGATCCGTGCACGCAGGGTCAGATGCTGTCCATCGCGTTCCAGCATGATCTGATCTTCGGCAATGCGGCGTCGACGCGGATTGGCAGCCGCGATCAGCCCGCTGAATTCGGGAACAACCTCGGCAAGCGGGCGACCGATCATCTCACCGGCCGATACATTCAGCAATTGCGTTGCCGTGGTGTTGGGCAGGTTCACATTCAGATCCTTGTCCAGCCCGATCACACCGGACGAAACGCCGCCAAGAACAGCCTCGGTAAATTCGCGCCGTCTGTCGATCTGCTTGTTGGCCTGCACCAGCTGTTCGCGGCTACGCACAATTTCATCAAGCATATTGTTGAATGACAGTCCGAGCCGGGCGACTTCCTCAAGTTCAAGCCCCTTTGGAACACGTTCTGACAGATTCCCGGCGCGCACCTGTTCGGCAACCGAAATCACCGAACCCAGCGGCTCGACAATGGCAGTGGCCAGATTCAAACCAATCCACAACGCAGTAATCAGCAACAGCGCCAGAAACAGGCCAAACACAAAGGCAAAGCTGATTTGCAGGTCAAGCTGCCTGATCCCCAGCTGTTGATAGTCGGAGGCCGCAAGGCGCGTATTGTCGACGGCTTCCAGCACTGACCGGTCGATAAACCGGCCAACAAACAGATAGGCATCAACAAAGCTGTTGAGTTTGACCACCGCGCGCAATTTGTTCGTCTGGTCGGCACGCAACAACACAACCTCGCCATCGCGCGCATCGGCCAGCCATTCCTCGCGTATATTCATGAAGGTCACAGCAAAGGCGAAACGCGATTTGGCAATCACCTGTCCGGTACCATCCAGAATAATGGCCTCTGACAGATTGCGCAGCGCCGCCTGATTGGTCAGATACTGTTCCAGCAAGGTGGCGTTGCCACTCAGCTTGAACGCCTCGCGGTTCACGTCATTGGCAATGGTCAGCACATCACTCTGAATCGAGCTGGCATGTTCCTGAAAATAATAGTCAGCAACCTGTACAGATTCAGTCACAGCGGTTGAAATGCGGTCGGCAAACCAGCCACGTAGTGAATAATCCACCACGAACAACGCAAAGGCAGTGATGATCACCGCCGGTAACGCGGCCACGCCGCCAAACATCAACGCGATCCGCCAGTGAAGCTGGTATCCGGCCATGCGACGGCGGCGCTCATTCAACAGCTGCAGGATTTGCCGGATCACAAATCCGCCAACGATAATCACCGCCAGGAAATCCACGGCGATCAGAATTGTAAGCAGCGAATTGTCCTGCTGCGCCGGATCGAACCGCGCCAGCGTAAACACCGTCAACATGCCGATTGAAAGCGCCGTCAGAACGGCAAGATATCCAAGCCTGTTTTCTGAAAATCGCAGGATGGAGGCGGGCGATCTGGGTTCAATATGCTCTGTCATGCCTGCCGCCCCGACCAAATACCCAATTCGCGAATGCGCTTGCGAAGCGTGTTGCGGTTGATGCCCAGAATATCGGCTGCCTTGACCTGATTGCCGCGGGTTATCTCGAGGGTTGCGATGATCAGCGGATATTCCACTTCACGCAATACCCGTGCGTGCAAGCCTTGTGGCGGCATCGCCCCGTTCAGCGTTTCAAAATAGCGCCGGATATGCTGATCAACAGACTGGGACAGGCTGTCGGATTCAAGTGGCGGTGCATCCTCGGGGCGCATGGCGGCAAGCTCTGCCTCAACCATCTCTGCAGATATGCTGTCTTCGCCCACAAGCACCAATAGACGGCGCACCAGATTTTCCAGCTCGCGCACATTGCCGGGCCAGTTCCATGCTGCCAGCGCCCGAATGGCATCCGGTGTAAAGCGTTTCAGCGGCAAGCCGCCATCCGCCGCGCGTTTCAGGAAATGATTGACCAGCGGGCCGATATCCTCGGTACGCTCGCGCAACGGTGGCAGGCGCAGCGGCACAACATTCAGCCGGTAAAACAGGTCCTCGCGGAACAAGCCCTGCTGCATCAGATGTTGCAGGTTGTGGTTGGTAGCCGCGATGATGCGCACATTGGCGCGCACCGGCCGGTTTGCTCCCACCGGAAGATATTCACCATCCTGCAGGACACGCAGCAGGCGCGTTTGTGCCTCGGGCGGCATATCGCCAACCTCGTCAAGAAACAGGCTTCCCCCTTCGGCCTGTTCAAACCGGCCGGGCATCCTTGTATCGGCGCCGACAAATGCCCCCTTTTCGTGACCGAACAATTCGGATTCGACCAGATTGCGCGGAATGGCGGCCATATTGATTGGAACAAACGGGCCTGACCGGCGCGAACCAAGATCATGCAGGGCGCGGGCCACCAGTTCCTTGCCGGTTCCGCTTTCACCTGTGACAAGAACCGTCAGATCGGTGCTGACCACACGCGCCATCGCCTTGAAAATATCCTGCATCGGGCGTGATCGACCAACAAGGGGGCCACCCTCTTCGAGGCCGCCATTTTGCGTGGCTTCAAGGCCCGGCTGCCCGATGCTGGATACAGCGCGGCTTGTCGCCTCGACAAGGCTGCGCAGCTCAAATGGTTTTGGCAGATATTCGAATACACCTGTCTGTTGCGCCTTCACCGCCGTCAGCAGCGTTGACCTTGCGCTCATCACAATCACAGGCATGCCGGGGCGGCGTTCCTGAATGCGGGGCAGCAAATCCAGCGCATCACCATCGGGAAGCGCAATATCTGAAATCAGCACATCGCCGCGTCCGCTTTCGATCAGCTTCCACAAGCCAGCCGCCGTGCCGCTTGACTGTACCGTATAGCCCTGGCGCGCCAATGCCTGCTGAACAACAAGGCGAACCGACTTGTCATCCTCGGCAACCAGGATATGGGCCGGCTTGTCAGACATCAGCGACCCCCTTTCCGGACAGCGGGAAATTCAACCTGAACACCGTATGCCCTGGCACCGAATCCACCTCGACCATACCGCCATGATCAGCCACGACGCTGGCAACAAGGGCAAGACCCAATCCACTGCCACCACTTTTGCCAGATACGAAGGGATCAAAGATATTGTCACGGATGTCGGCAGCGATCCCCGGCCCGTTATCAATCACCTCAATCTGAATGGGAACATGCAGACGCGCCGCTCCGCCACCATTCAGCCGCCGCCCTCGTGAATAGGAAGTTTTGATCGTAATTTCTGTTGTCTTGTCAGAAACTTCAAAAGCGTTCTTGATTATGTTTAGGAAGGCCTGAATCAACAGATCGCGATGCCCGTCAACGGGTGGCAGTGACGGGTCATAGCTGCGCATGACGGTGATTGATGCGCCATAAGACGCTGCAGACACGCGCAGGCAGTGATCCAGTATTTCATGAATATTGACAGGCGCCAGCGCCACTGTACCGCCGCCGGCAAACCCTTCCATCCGGTCCAGCAAGGCGGTGATCCGGTTTGTCTCCTCGACAATCATCGAGGCAAATTCTTCGTTTTCCGGCGTCAGGTCAGACTGCAACAGCTGCGCCGCCCCCTTGATGCCGGCCAACGGGTTCTTGACCTCATGGGCCAGCAGTGCTGCCATCGCGGAAATCGAACGCGCAGCCCCATGAAAGGCAGATTGCCCGCGCAACCGTTCAGCCAGCGCGCGTTCCTGCAGCGTTACCAGCATGCGGCCGTCCTTGCCCGTGCGATGTCTGCCGGTACGATCACCAAAGGGGGCAATCTGCACATTCAGCAACTTCAGTCCCAACCGTGGTCCGGCAATCTCTATCCCCTGATCGGCAACCGATGCCATCTGCGTGCGCGATCTTGCCAGCAGCATGTTCAGACTGGAATCAGACGGTATCTGCGCGGAAAGTGCGGTGCCGCGCAATATGGCTGCACTGGAGTCAAAAAACATCTCGGCAGCCTGATTCAGAAACAGAAACCGGTCATCCGCATCAAGCACAAAAACAGGGTTTGGCAGGCTGGCAAGAATGTGCGCGGCATCGGCGCGCAGGTCGGGGCCGGTCACATCATCCATCACGCGGCCTCTGCTGCTTGCAAGCCGTCAAAGAACAGATCAACAGCAGCAAATACCGCTTTTGCGTCAGTGGTGTTGTTGGCGATGTCGCGCAATTCAGCAGCACCGGGAAGCCCATGCGCGTACCAGGCGATATGCTTTCGTGCAAGTCGCATGGCCGGAGTGCCGTAATGGGTCAGCATATCATCAAGATGCACCTGCATCATCTGATGACGCGCCGAAATATCAGGTTCTGCCCGCACCACCCGTCCAGCCAGCAGATCACCAGCCTGCGCCAAAAGCCAAGGCCTGCCCTGTGCACCACGCCCGATCATCACACCGGCAGCGCCACTGGCATCACGGGCAGCTGTCACATCATCAAGATTGCGGATATCGCCATTCACAATCACCGGCACATCAACGCACTCAACAACGGCGCGCACGGCCGCCCAATCGGCGTCACCATTATACATCTGGCAGCGGGTACGCCCATGGACGGCAATCATCGCAATACCCGCATCAAAGGCATGGCGCGCAATCACTGGCGCATTCAGACTGTCATCATCCCAGCCAAGGCGCATCTTCAGGGTTACCGGCACATCAACAGCGCTGGAGACCGCCTGCAGGATCGAGGCGGCCAAGACCTCATCGCGCATCAGTGCCGATCCGGACAAGCGGCCAGTGACCTTTTTGGCCGGACAGCCCATATTGATATCGATGAAGGTTGCCCCCAGATCGGCGGCGATCTTTGCAGCTTCGGCCATGATGTCAGGGTCCCAGCCAGCAAGCTGGACTGACAGCGGCACTTCGGAAACTGTATCTGTCCGCAATTTGCTCATCTCCGAGCGCACATCACGCAGGATGGCAGCACTCGCCACCATTTCGGTGACCACAAGGCCGCCACCCGCACGGCGCACGGCCCGCCGGAAAGGCAGATCGGTAACTCCTGACATGGGCGCCAAAATGGCCGCATGCGGAATCTCTATATGGCGGATAAAGAGGCTCATTCGCTTTGTCGGCAGGTATGCCCGCCGCTGCCATGCTGAAATTTTGAGCATAATGCATCAGAAAGCAGCACTAATTCCAGCAAAAAGCGAAATTCATATCGCGTGATATGCTGGCAGTCACATCGTGTGAAGGGCATGGACTTTGCGCCGGGGTTCAGAGATAACGGACGCATGAGCGAAATACCACCCGACATGCTTGCCGAGACAACAGATTCCGCGGCTTCAGACAGTGCTGATCTGCGGATGGTGGCGATTATTCTGGCAGCCGGCCAAAGCAGCCGTATGGGTGACGGTCCAGAAAAGCAGTTTCGCCGCTTGAACGGACGGTCTGTTACGGCGCATGCAGTGTCAGCCTTTTGTGAGCATCCTGCCGTAACGCAGATCATCATCGTCTGCGCAGCCGAACGCGCCGCTGACCTGACTGCATCGCTGGGCGATCTGGCAGATGACCCCCGCCTGAAAATAACCGGAGGCGGTGTCCGGCGTCAGGACTCTGTATTGGCTGGTTTGAAGGCCGCAGACCCAAGCGCTGCAACACTTGTTGCCATTCACGACGCCGCGCGTCCGGTATTGCCGCGCGCAGTGATCGACCGCCTTTTGACAGCAATGCATGACGGCGCCGCAGCAGCTTTGCCGGTAATGCCGGTGGTTGATACGCTGAAGGCAATATCCGGCACTGCCGTTGACGGGACTGCCGTTGACGGGACTGTTGACCGGTCAGGTCTTGCCGTTGCACAGACCCCGCAGGTGTTTCATCTGGCTGACATTCTGTCACTGCATCAGGCCCATGACACCGATACCGAGATCACCGACGATATTCAGTTGATCGAGGCGAGCGGAAGACCCGTCATTACCGTTCAGGGTGACCGCCGCCTGATGAAACTGACGACAGCTGAAGATTTCGATATTCTGGAAACCCTGATCAGAACGGCAGAAGGCAGTGACCAGATGATCCCCGATATTCGTGTTGGCAACGGCTTTGATGTGCACCGTTTTTCTGATGGGCCGGGCCCGGCACGCATTGGCGGTATTGACGTGCCAAGCGCGCATAGCCTTGCGGCTCATTCGGATGGCGATGTTGGATTGCACGCCCTGTGCGATGCCATTTTCGGCGCTTTGGGCGATGGTGATATCGGCACCCACTTTCCGCCATCGGATGATCGTTGGAAGAATGCAGACAGTGCCGATTTTCTGACATTTGCCGTTCAGCGCGTTGCTGCGCGCGGTGCGATCATCCAGCATCTTGATCTGACATTGATCTGCGAGACGCCTAAAATCGGTCCGCATCGGGCGGCGATGCAGCAGCGCATTGCGTCTCTTGCCGGACTGTCGCCCGAACGGGTCGGGGTCAAGGCCACAACATCAGAGAAGCTGGGATTTACCGGCCGCGGTGAAGGTATCGCCGCGCAGGCGACAGCCACGCTGGTCTTTCGCTCGCTCGCAGATGGCGGCACGCATGGCACATAACGCATCTGGACGCGCATCTGACCGCATGATGATGAGGCTGGCAACATTGGGGCCTGTCGGTTTTCTGCGCCCTGCCCCCGGCAGTTGGGGATCGGCCGCCGCGCTTGTCATGGGGGCGGGCCTGGCCTTTCTGTCACCGCGCCTGCTGGAGATCGCCGCGCTTGTCGTCTGTATCCTTGGCACAGTGGCCGCCGGCATTTACCAAAGACAAACCGGCCGGCATGATGCTGGCGAGGTGGTCATTGACGAGGTGGCCGGCCAGTGGATTGCGTTGCTGGTGGTGCCGCTGGACTGGCGCTGGTACGTCACCGCCTTTCTGCTGTTCCGGATTTTCGATATTCTGAAACCGGGTCCGGTGCGCATGGCCGAAAAGCTGCCGGGCGGGGTTGGTGTCATGGCAGATGATATCGTCGCCGGTGTGTTTGCGGCCGTTTGTCTGCTGATTATGCAGTGGGGCATGAATGGGCAATGGGGGTTGGCAGGATGAATGACCTTGAACATCTGGCAGAAGATGTTGTCAGGCGGGCTGCTGCCGCCGGCATCATGGTGACGAGCGCCGAATCCTGTACTGGCGGCATGGTTGCTGCCGCACTGACAGATATTGCCGGAGCATCGGCCGTTCTTGACCGCGGTGTCGTTACCTATAGCAATGCCGCAAAAATGGACCTTCTGGGCGTGGACAGCGCGACCTTGGCGGCGCATGGCGCGGTATCAGCCGAAACCGCCGCCGAAATGGCCACCGGCGCGTTGGCGCGTACGGATGATGCCGACCTTGCAGTATCCATCACCGGCATTGCAGGGCCCGGCGGCGGCAGTGCCGAAAAACCGGTGGGGCTGGTGTATTTTGGACAGGCGCAAACAGGTGTCGATACACGCACCTGGCGTCATGTGTTCAGCGGCGACCGTGCCTCTGTTCGCCAGCAGGCAGCGGCGCGCGCGCTGCAACTTATGGCCGAGGCGTTGCCTGCCTAGCAATCTGGCGTTCGGCTGGCGCATTGCGAAGGCGCTGGCCATACAGCTCATCAGCGCGGGTTTCAAATGCCTGAACCATGCGCCGCACGGCCTCGGTGAACAATGTCTCGATCACCGATTGCAGCAGCCGTGAATTGAATTCGAAATCAACATAGAAATCGATCTCGCAGCCATCCTCATGCGGCAAAAACCGCCAGGTATTCGTCAGGTATTTGAACGGTCCCTCGGCGTATCTGACATTGATAGACAATGTGTCAGGATCAAGTTCAACAAAGGATGTGAACCGTTCACGGAACATCCGGAACCCGATGATCAGATCAGCACTCAGCGAACGCGCATCACTGTGACGGATCCTGGCAGCAAGGCACCATGGCAGAAATTCAGGATAACGCCGCACATCAGCAACCAGCGCATAAAGTTCTTCCGGCGCGTGAGGTACGATGCGCTTTTCAGCATGAACAGTCATCTCAGGCTGGCTCCAGCGCTGCATTGCGTGCCGACTGAAGCGCCGCAAAATCTGCATCCGCATGATATGAGGATCGGGTGAGCGGCGTTGACGCCATCAGCAGAAAGCCCTTGGCCCGGCCCAGCTTCGCATAGGTCTCAAACGTGTCGGGCGTCACGAACCTGTCGACAGAGGCATGTTTTGGTGTTGGCTGCAGATATTGACCAATCGTCATGAAATCGACATCCGCGCTGCGCAGATCATCCATAATCTGGCCAACTTCCTCGTCGCTCTCGCCAAGGCCGACCATGATCCCGGATTTGGTAAAAATGGACGGGTCCAACTGCTTTACCTGCTGCAGGATCGACAGTGAATGGAAATAGCGCGCGCCGGGCCGAATGGACGGGTAGAGGCGCGGCACCGTTTCCATATTGTGGTTGAACACATCGGGGCGTGCCGCGACAACAACCTCGAGCGCCCCTGGCTTGCGCAGAAAATCAGGCGTCAGAATTTCAATCGTCGTCTGCGCTGAATAGAGACGGATGAATTTGATGGTATCGGCAAAATGCTGCGCACCGCCATCTGCCAGATCATCCCGGTCAACCGAAGTAATCACCACATGCTGCAAAGCCAGCTTGGCAACAGCCTTCGCCACATTCTCCGGCTCGTTCATATCGAGCAGGTCGGGACGGCCGGTCGCGACATTGCAGAATGCGCAGGCGCGCGTACACACAGACCCAAGGATCATCATGGTTGCGTGCTTCTTGGCCCAACATTCACCGATATTCGGGCAAGCGGCCTCTTCACACACTGTCACAAGGTCCAGATCACGCATCAGCGCCCGTGTCTCGCCATAGGCAGTCGATACAGGTGCCTTGACGCGCAGCCATTCCGGGCGGCGCGGTTGCGGCCGGTCCGGGTTCTTGCGCTTTTCAGGATGCCGTGCGGCACCCTTGCTTGTGTTGAGTTGTGGCATCTTGTTCAGTTCTCGGGCCAGTTTTCGGACCAGTTCTCGGACCAAGGTCGATCAGTGGCATCTTGTTCAGTTCTCGGACCAGTTCTCGGACCAAGGTCGATCAGCCTATATCAAGCAGAGCGGAACACCTTGATTTGATACGTCCCTTAACACGTGCAGGTATTTTCCCGTACCCTAGAAATGGATGGCGCGACCATATGCGTCAAGCACCGATTCATGCATGGCTTCTGACAAGGTTGGATGCGGGAAGATGGTCTGCATCAATTCGGCTTCTGTCGCCTCCAGAGTGCGTGCCACAGCATAACCCTGAATGAGTTCGGTTACCTCTGGGCCTACCATATGGGCCCCTAGCAGCTCGCCCGTCTTTTTATCAAACACTGTCTTGACGAGTCCCTGATCATCGCCCATTGCGATGGCCTTTCCGTTGGCCAGCATGGGAAATCGACCGACACGAATATCATGGCCTGCCTCGATCGCAGCAGCCTCGGTCAAACCGACTGATGCCACCTGCGGGCGGCAATAGGTACAGCCTGGCACCGATCCGGCGGCAATCGGATGCGCGTCCTTCAAACCGGCGATATGTTCAACGCACATGATCCCTTCATGGCTCGCTTTGTGGGCCAGCCATGGCGGTCCGGCAACATCACCGATGGCATAGACCCCTGGTTCACCCGTTGCGCCCCATTTGTCGATGACGATATGTCCGCGATCCACCTTGACAGCTGTTCCCTCAAGGCCCAGCCCCTCGGTATTGCCGGTAATGCCAACCGCAAGAATGGCGCGCTCTGCAGTGATATCAGCAGCCTTCCCCTCAAAGCTGGCGGTGACGCTGCCCTTGCCAGCAACCAGACCGGACATTTTTGCGTCGGTGATGATTTTCATGCCGCGCTTTTCAAAGGCTTTTTTCACAAAGTCTGAGATTTCAGCATCTTCAACTGGCAGAATACGGTCCATCGCCTCCACCAGCGTGACCTCGACCCCCATATCAAGATAGAAGGACGCGAATTCCGACCCGATGGCACCCGACCCGATAATGATGAGCGATTTCGGCATGGTCTGCGGCACCATGGCCTCGCGATAGGTCAGGATCGAGGTGCCATCCGGCTCCAGCCCCGGCAACGCCCGCGCCCGTGCGCCGGTCGCCAGAATGATATGTTTGGCGCTGATCTCACCGCCTGTCGATAATGTGACGGCACGGTGATCACCGGTCTTGCCGCCAAGCGTTGCCACCGCGTCAAATACCGTGACCTTGTTCTTTTTCAGCAGATGCTTGACGCCCGTCGACAGCCGGCCAGCAACATTGCGCGAGCGTTTCACGACGGCAGGCAGATCGATGCTGACCTCACCAGTGATGGTGATGCCGAAATCCTTCATTTCGTCGATTGAATGTCGTAACTCGGCCGCACGAAGCAGCGCTTTGGTCGGTATACAGCCCCAATTGAGGCAGATCCCGCCAAGATGTTCGCGCTCGACAAGCGCTACCGACATGCCGAGCTGCGCCGCCCGAATGCCAGCTACATAGCCACCGGGGCCGCCGCCGATCACCACAAGATCGAATTGTTTTTCACTGGCCATGACTATCCCCCGGCTATAGCAGCATCGTTACGGGCTGCTGGATGTACCCCTTGAAGGCTTGCAGCCACTCCGCACCGACAGCCCCGTCCACAACCCTGTGGTCAGCCGACAAGGTGACGCTCATCACCGTGGCAACTGCCAGCTGTCCCTCCCGTACCACCGGGCGTTCCTCACCCGCACCGACAGCAAGAATGGCCCCTTGTGGCGGATTGATAACAGCGGCGAATTCACGGATGCCATACATGCCAAGATTGGAGATGGTAAAGCTGCCACCGGAAAATTCTTCAGGTGCCAGCTTGCCCTCACGCGCACGCAACGCCAGGTCCCGCGTGATGCCTGACAAGGCAGCAAGTCCCTTTTGTTCAGCAGCCCAGACCACCGGCGTGACCAGCCCGCCATCAACAGCCACTGCCATGGCGATATCGGCATGCTGGAAATAGCGGGTGTTCTCGCCTTCCCAGCTGGCATTCGCCTTGGGAACCGCCATCAGCGCCATCGCCGCAGCCCTGATCACAAGGTCGTTGACCGAAATCTTCACGCCATCGCCGGCCTGTTCATTCATCATCCGGCGCGCCGCCAGAAGATTATCGATCTCACAGTCGACAGTCAGATAGAAATGTGGTGCGTTGGCTTTTGATTCCTGCAGGCGCTGCGCAATGATCCGCCGCATCTGGCTGTTTGTTTCAACCGTGCTGGCACCAGCTATTGCCGACATTGGCGCATTTGCCGGCATGGATGCTGCACCGGCAGACGATGACAGACGGGTTTCGGCGGCCTCTACATCGCGGCGCAGAATGCGACCATGCGGACCGCTTCCGGCAAGTGAAGTCAGATCAACACCGCGATCCGCAGCAATCCGGCGCGCCAGCGGGCTGGCAAAAATGCGTCCGCCAGCCTTGCTTTCTGCATCCTTTACCGATGGTGACGACACAGGCGCGGGCATTGCAGCAGGTATTGCGGCGGGCGCTGGTGTGTCTGCAGGCTTTTCGGCAGCTGGCTTTTCGGCAGCTGGTGCCTTTGCGGTTGGTTGCGCGGCAGGTGCTGAGACAGCTGGAGACGCTGCCACCTCGTCAACCGCTTCACCATCTTCTGCAAGACGCGCGATCGGCGTGCCAACAGCAACCCCCTCGGCCCCTTCACTGACCAGGATCACCGCCAGAACGCCTTCTTCAACCGCTTCGACCTCCATCGTGGCCTTGTCGGTTTCAATCTCGGCAATCACATCACCGCTGCGCACTGCATCGCCGACCGAAACTGTCCATTTCGACACCGTGCCGCTTTCCATGGTTGGCGACAGAGCCGGCATCAGAATATCAATGGCCATCGCTCAATCCCCCCTGAAGCCTTCGCAGCTCGCCACAACCGTTGCGACGATATCTTCAATCTGCGGCAATGCCAGCTTTTCCAGATTGGCGGCATAGGGCATCGGCACATCCTTGCCGGTCACACGCGCAATCGGCGCATCCAGCCAGTCAAAAGCCTGTTCCATGACCTGCATCGCGATTTCAGACCCGACACCGGCAAACGGGAACCCCTCTTCACATGTGACAAGCCGCGATGTCTTCTTCACCGAATTGACGATCGTATCAATATCCAGTGGACGGATCGTGCGCAGGTCGATCACCTCGGCAGAAATGCCCTGTTCGGCCAATTTGTCAGCGGCTTCCAGTGCGCGTCCGACCATGATCGAAAAGGCGGTAATGGTGACATCGCTCCCTTCACGGACGATGTTGGCGCGGCCGATCGGCACAACCCAGTCATCATCATCCGGCACCTCAAAGCTCTGCCCGTACATCACCTCATTTTCCAGGAAAATAACTGGATTTGGATCGCGAATGGCAGCCTTCAGCAATCCCTTGGCGTCGGCCGCCGACCAGGGCGACACAACCTTCAGGCCGGGGCAATGCGCATACCAGCTGGCATAGCATTGAGAATGCTGCGCGGCGACACGGCTTGCCGCACCATTTGGACCGCGAAACACAATCGGGCATCCCATCTGGCCGCCCGACATATATAGCGTCTTGGCTGCCGAATTGATGATCTGGTCAATCGCCTGCATGGCAAAATTGAAGGTCATGAATTCGACCACTGGCCGCAGATCACCAAAGGCCGCACCCACACCAAGCCCGGCAAAGCCCTGCTCGGTGATCGGCGTATCAATAACCCGCTTCGGGCCGAATTCAGCCAGCAATCCCTGTGTGACCTTGTACGCGCCCTGATATTCGGCAACTTCCTCACCCATGACGAAAACACGATCATCGCCGCGCATTTCCTCGGCCATCGCATCGCGCAATGCCTCACGCACCGTCAGCGGCGCGGTATTGCCGCTTGCCACAGGTTCAGCCGCCGGCTTTTCCAGCTCCGCACCCGTGGTGGCCGCCTCGACAGCGGCTGTTCCACCAGCGCCGGCCACAGGTGATGCAGCCGACTCCGGCGACTCCGGCGACTCCGGCGCCTCAGGTACCTCAGAAACCGCAGCAGACGTGGCCACCACCATATCATTTGCCAGATCAGTTGCCAGATCATCGGCGCTTTCGCCCTCTTCCAGCAACATGGCGATGGTGGTGTTGACCTTGACGTTTTCGCTGCCCGCAGCCACCAGAATGCGACCAATCCTGCCATCATCCAGCGCTTCGACTTCCATCGTGGCCTTGTCGGTTTCAATTTCGGCAATCACATCGCCGCTGCGCACATCGGCGCCCTCATCGACGAGCCACTTTGTCAAACTGCCCTCTTCCATTGTCGGCGACAGTGCCGGCATTTTGATCTCAACCGCCATGATCAGACCTCCACGCTTGTCGCGCCGCCGGTCAGCGGCTTGAGAATATCGGTATATAATTCAGACGGATCAGGTTCAGGGCTGGTCTGGGCGAATTCGGTCGCCTTGGTGACAATCGCCTTCACATCGGAATCGATGGTCTTCAGCGCCGCCTCTGTCATATCCTGCTTCATCAGCACATCGCGCAACTGGTCGATCGGATCATGCTGCTTGCGCATCGCATCCACTTCCTCGCGTGTCCGGTATTTCGCCGGATCAGACATCGAATGCCCGCGATAGCGATATGTCTTCATCTCGAGGATGAATGGTCCCTTGCCCGCCCGGCAATGCGCCAGCGCCTCGGCACCCGCAGTGCGGACAGCCAGCACATCCATGCCGTCAACCTGCTTGCCGGGAATTCCATAGGCCGCGCCACGATCAGCGAGTGACCGGCCGGCTGCCGCCCGTGTAACCGCAGTTCCCATGCCATATTGATTGTTTTCAATGACAAACAGGCAGGGCAAATCCCACAGCGCCGCCATGTTGAAACTTTCATAGACCTGACCCTGATTGACCGCGCCATCACCGAGATAAGTCATGCAGACATTCGCCTCTTCCCGATACTTATGGGAAAAAGCCAGACCGCATCCGATTGGCACCTGTGCGCCAACAATACCGTGGCCACCGAAAAAATTCTTTTCGCGGCTGAACATATGCATCGAACCGCCCTTGCCGCGTGAATATCCACCTTCGCGGCCGGTCAGTTCGGCCATCACCCCGTCAGCTTCCATGCCGCAGGCCAGCATATGGCCGTGGTCACGATAGGATGTCACCACCGTATCGCCGGGCTTGCTGACAGATTGCAGCCCTACTACCACCGCTTCCTGACCGATATAAAGATGACAAAAGCCGCCGATCTGGCCCATGCCATAAAGCTGGCCGGCCTTTTCCTCAAAGCGGCGGATCAGCAACATGTCGCGATACATTGTTACCAGCTCGTCTGTAGGCGGCATGTCATTCACCGCTGCCATCCCTGCGGCAGCCTTTGGCGGCCTGCCGGGTTTGCGTTTACGCGCTGCTTTCGCTGCTTCAGCCATCTCTGCCCCCGTGATGATCTGCACCATAGGGTCTGCGCAGTCCGATCAGGTTATTCAGGTGATCAGAAATGCTGTCAGACCAGAATCGCGGGGATGACATGATAAAAGCCTCCCCAGAACGGGATCAGCTTTCACGGAAAATTTGATTTATGCAAATATTTTATTTTATTGTTTTAATTAAATATTTTATTAATAAACCAATTTTCAGTTTATTTATCAATTCAAGATATCTTCCGAAAATTTCAAATTCGAGAGATCAATTGTAATAATGACATCATTCGGCGCATAAAGCCCCAGTTCGGCGCGTGCTGTTTCGGCGAGCATGTCGGCATCAATAGAGTCATTCTGCATCAGGCCAATACGCTGAGACAAGAAGGTCTGATGCCTTTGTAACAAATGCAGTTTTTCCTCAGCCAGCACAATCTTGCGGTCCAGTTCCGGCCGCGCAAGAATACCGCGGTCACCAGCGACCATGTGAAATCCGAAGAACAGCACGAGCGCCGACATCAGCAAAAAGCTGCCTGTCATGAAGATCAGTCTCTGGCGGGCCACATACATGCTGCTCTCTCCATTGTCGCAGGCTGGGTCAAAGGGCGGGATCAAAGGGCTGTACTTACCTCCGTTGACGTCCAGTGAATCAAAGCCCGTTCGCCGCGTCAAGCCAAAAGCGAATCGCCGGATTTCCTAACGTTTTGTAAATTTCCACCGTGAGGCGGCAGGGATCATGACCGCAGGATACCCTTGCCGGCATAAAGACCGGACATATCCAGTTCCTCGGCAATCCGCAGCAGCTGGTTATATTTGGCAAGCCTGTCCGAGCGGGACAAAGACCCGGTCTTGATCTGACCGGCATTCGTGGCGACCGACAGATCAGCGATGAAACTGTCTTCGGTTTCGCCGCTACGGTGCGAGATCACAACGCCAAAACCGGCCTTCTGCGCCATTTCAACAGCCTGCAGCGTTTCGGACAGGGTGCCGATCTGGTTAACCTTGACAAGAATCGCATTGGCCGAACCATCGGTGATACCGCGGGCCAGGCGTTCAGGATTGGTAACAAACAGGTCATCGCCGACAATCTGTGTGGTTTCGCCCAGCTCGGCTGTCAGACGCGCCCATCCATGCCAGTCTTCCTCATCCATCGGATCTTCAAGCGATACGATGGGATGCTCACGACACAGCGCCGCCCACATATCAACCATCTCGTCAGATGACAGGCTGCGCCCCTCACCCTTCAGGTGATAGGCACCATCTTTGTGAAATTCAGTGGCTGCGGCATCCAGCGCAAGCAACACCTCATCCCCGGCAGAATAGCCAGCGGTCTCGATTGCGCGGGTGATGAAGTCAATCGCCTCGCCGGTGGAGTTTATGGCTGGCGCAAATCCGCCCTCATCACCCACTGCGGTGGAATGACCCGCCGCCGAAAGGAGCGATTTCAACGCATGGAAAATTTCCGCACCCATCCGCAGCCCGTCATGAAAGCTGTCAGCACCAACCGGCATCACCATGAATTCCTGCACATCCAGCGCATTGTTGGCATGCGCCCCGCCATTCATGATGTTCATCATCGGTGTGGGCAGAAGATGCGCGTGAACCCCGCCAAGATAGCGCCATAATGGCATGCCGACAGAATCAGCCGCTGCACGCGCCACTGCCATCGACACACCAAGAATGGCGTTTGCCCCGAGACGTGCCTTGTTGGGTGTTCCGTCAAGATCGATCATCGCCTGATCGATGCCCGCCTGGTCCATTGAATCGGCACCGGCAAGCGCATCAAAAATTTCAAAATTCACTGCATCGATCGCCTGAAGCACACCTTTGCCGCCGTAGCGTTCCTTGTCACCATCGCGCAGCTCAACCGCCTCAAAGGCACCGGTGGACGCCCCCGAAGGCACGGCAGCACGGCCAAATCCGCCGTCTTCAAGCAGCACATCAACTTCAACCGTCGGATTGCCGCGCGAGTCCAGAATTTCGCGAGCCTGGATGTCTTCAATAGCCGTCATGATGTTCCCCTGCTGAAAGCGTTGCCAGGCATGATGCCTGTTCAAAATAGTCCTGATGGCATGGCCGCCATTTGCATGATCTGCACAGATTATCAGCCCCTTTACTTGCACCTGTTGCCTGCGCGAGTGGTCCCGACGCATGTGGGCCGAAAAGCCGCGTCTGCGCAATCGGTCTGATCCGCTGCGGTTTATGCCTCGCGGCGCGCGGCGTCAAGGCGTTGCAGCTGCGCCAGAATTGCCGGCATCGCATCGAGCGGCACCATGTTGGGGCCATCGGACGGCGCGTTATCGGGATCCTCATGGCTTTCCATAAACAGCCCGTTCACACCAACGGCAACGGCGGCCCGCGCCAGCACCGGCACAAATTCGCGTTGCCCCCCTGAACGCCCGCCTAGCCCGCCCGGCTGCTGTACCGAATGTGTGGCATCGAAAATGACCGGATAACCGATATCAGCCAGCTGCGGCAGGCCGCGCATGTCAGACACCAGCGTGTTATAGCCAAAACTTGTCCCGCGCTCGGTCAGCAGAATCTTGTGATTGCCCGCTCCTGCCACTTTTGCCGCGACATGCGTCATATCCCACGGGGCCAGAAACTGGCCTTTCTTGATATTGACGATGGCACCGGTTTCGGCAGCGGCAACGAGCAGATCAGTTTGCCGGCACAAGAACGCCGGTATCTGCAGAACATCCAGCACTTCGGCCGCTGGCGCACATTGGTCGGGCAGATGAACATCACTCAGCACCGGACATCCGATGGCATCAGCCACGTCGGACAGGATTTTCAGACCTTCATCCATGCCCACACCGCGGGCCGCATTCGCCGATGTACGGTTGGCCTTGTCGAACGAGGATTTATAGACAAATCCCATGCCGGCTTCGCGCGCCATGGCGGCGAGCCGTTCGGCACAGATCAGCGCATGATCGCGCCCTTCCACCTGACAGGGACCAGCAATCAGCATCAGCGGCTGATCAGACCCGCAAGCCAGTTTTCCGATTTGCACCTGTTTCATGATGTCAGGCCCTTTTCACACATCAGACGAGTCTCGATTTTTCCATTGATGCCGCAACAAATCCGGTGAATAGCGGGTGCGGGTCAAAGGGCTTTGATTTCAATTCGGGATGAAACTGCACAGCCACAAAGAACGGGTGATCCGGACGTTCAACAATTTCCGGCAATGTGCCGTCAGGTGACAGGCCCGACAGCTTCATCCCGGCGGCCTCAAGCTGGTCACGATAGGCGATATTCACCTCATAGCGATGCCGGTGACGTTCGGAAACCTCTGCGGCCCCGTACAAGTCATGCGCCAGCGTACCCTGTTCCAGCAGGCACGGATAGGCGCCCAGTCGCATCGTGCCGCCAAGATCATCTTCGGCGCTGCGCTGCTGTTTGGCATTGCCCGATGTCCATTCCGTCATCAGGCCCACAAGCGATATGTCCGGCTCGCCAAACTCACTCGACCCGGCCCCGGTCATGCCGGCGATATTCCGCGCCGTTTCCAGCACCGCCATCTGCATACCGAAACAAATGCCGAAATAGGGGATTGCGTGTTCGCGCGCGAACTGGATCGCCCTGATCTTGCCTTCCGAGCCACGTTCACCAAACCCGCCAGGCACCAGAATGCCGCTGACATGATGCAGGGCCTCGATCGCCGCATCCTCGGCCTCGAACAATTCGGAATCAATCCATTCGATATTGACCTTGCTGCGATTGGCGATGCCAGCATGGAACAGTGCCTCGCCAAGCGATTTGTAAGAATCCTGAAGCGATGTGTATTTGCCGACGATGGCAATTGTCACTTCACTTTCCGGACTGGCGATGCTGCTGCATATCTGCTGCCATGCCGACAGGTCGGGTGTCTCGTCAGGCAGACCAAAGTGACGCATGACCTCACGGTCCAGCCCCTGTTCGTGATAGGACAGCGGCACCTCATAGATGTTGTTCACATCCATGCCGAGGATCACCGCCGATTCCCTGATATTGCAGAACAGGCCAATCTTGCCGCGTTGTTCAAGGGGCAGCGGATGTTCGGTTCGGCACAGCAGGATGTCAGGCTGGATACCGACCGACTGCAGTTCCTTGACCGAATGCTGCGTCGGCTTGGTTTTCAGCTCACCAGCAGCAGCGATGTAAGGCAGCAGCGTCACATGCAAGAAGCATGTCTGCTCACGCCCCAGCTCATTACCCAGCTGACGAATGGCTTCAAGGAAGGGCAGCGATTCTATATCGCCCACCGTACCGCCAATTTCACACAGGATGAAATCTTCATCCTCATGGTTGGATTTGACGAAGGTCTTGATCGCGTCGGTGACATGCGGAATGACCTGAATCGTTGCGCCCAGATAATCGCCGCGCCGCTCGCGCGCCAGCACGTCGGAATAAATCCTGCCCGTGGTGACATTGTCCGATTTGCGCGCATGCACACCGGTGAAGCGTTCATAATGACCAAGGTCGAGGTCGGTCTCGGCCCCGTCATCGGTTACAAACACCTCGCCATGCTGGGTCGGTGACATGGTGCCGGGATCGACGTTCAGATAAGGGTCCAGCTTGCGAAGGCGCACCTTGTACCCGCGCGCCTGCAGCAGCGCTGCAAGAGCAGCTGCACCAAGTCCCTTACCAAGTGAAGAAACCACGCCGCCAGTGATGAATATATAACGAGGCATGGACCACGGTATTACCCCAAGATGGGGCGTTTGGTAAGGCCCAAAATAACATCATATGGTGGATAATTTAAATTTTCCGGCTTGACAATTCTGCCATCGGTAAATGGCGCAGACACGCAGCATTCAACCCTGATTTCAGTCGCTGGGTACCGCCGGTCCGCTGGATGGGGCTGGTGTTTCATTGATCACTTCATCAATGATCGACACGCTTTCGCGGCCAGCACCTGCCATGATCGCCAGCACAAGCGATGTTGCAAAGAAACAGGCTGCAAGGATGGCTGTCACCCGGGTCAGAAGATTGGCCGTTCCGCGCGCTGTCATAAACCCGCCGCCAGCACCGCCGCCACCGCCGCCGCCAATACCAAGTCCGCCGCCTTCGGAACGCTGCAAAAGCACAACACCGATCAAGGCCAGCGCAATCAGAATGTGGACGGTAAGAACCAGAGTTTCCATCGGTCAAAAAACCTGCTCGTTTGCAATCGCGCAGTTATATGGTGTGTCCGGCCTGAATTCAAGCGCTTTACGGGGCGATGGCCGCATTGCCATTGCGGATATCAGATGGTGGCCTGCGCCGCGTCGCAAATTGCAGCGAAGTCATCGGCAACCAAACTGGCACCGCCGACCAGCGCGCCATCAACATATGCCACCGCAAAGATGGCACCAGCATTACCCGGTTTTACCGAACCACCGTAGAGAATCGGCACATCACCAAGGCCGCGCTGGGCAAGCTGGGTGTGAATATGGGCATGCATTGCGCCGATATCCGCTTCGCTGGCCACCTTGCCGGTGCCAATTGCCCAGACCGGCTCATAGGCAATCATCAGCTGCGCAGCATCAACATCCTCTGGCACAGACCCGGCCAGCTGCGCACCCACGACATCCTCAGCCTGTCCGGCGTCACGCTGCACCAGCGTTTCACCGACACAGATCATCACCGACAGATTTTCGGCCAGTGCCGCCCCGGCCTTGGCGCGCACCAGCGCGTCACTTTCACCATGATCGGTGCGCCGCTCGGAATGACCGAGTAACACAATATCAGCGCCGCACGCCACCAGCATATGCGCCGCAACGTCACCGGTATGCGCGCCCGATGCCGCGCTATGACAATCCTGTCCACCAAGGCGAATGCCGCTTTGGCCAAGCCGCATCGCCATATGCACCAGATACGGATGCGGCGGGAACAGGATGCGCGTAACACCATCAAAGGCCGTGCCTGCATAGGCTGCGGCCAGTGCGCCGGCGTCTTCGATTGACGGATTCATCTTCCAGTTGGCGGCAACAATCACGATCAACTCCCCTCGCGGTAAATCCAGACAGCCTTGTGACCCGGCCTATATGGCTCGCAGATTTCCAGCGTTATGCGCCGTGCGTTCATAACGCAGCCCCCCGAGGCAGTCAAAGTTGGTCCATTCAAAGCTGGACTGGTCAAAATTGACAATTGCCCCCCGCCATAACTGCCGGTACAAGTGCATCCACAGGTGCTGAGTATAGGTGACCCATATCGTCATCTGCAATCGGCATCACTGATACAGATATAAACGCAGGTACGGGTCATGCTCCAGGCAATGCGCGGTGGCGCCAAGTCGCCAATTATGAAGGTCTTTCTTGTCTTCCTCGCGGCAGGTTTCGCGCTGTGGGGCGTTGGTGATGTTACCACTGGCCTGATCGGCGGGTCAGACAAGGCCATTTCCGCCGGCGATGAAAGCCTGTCACCGGGCGAGGTTGCTGTGGAGTTTGACCGCACGCGGCGCAGCTACATGCCGAATGCCAGCACTGGCGAGGCCATTCAGGCGGGTCTGTTGGCTGAACTGGCAGGCATTCTGGCACGCGATGTTGTGTTTCGCGCAGAGGCCGCCGATCTGGGCCTGACCGTAACCCGCGACATGCAACGCGATGCAGTGGCGAGCGAACAGGCCTTTCGGGATGAGCTGGGTGACTTTTCGCAATCACGGTTTTTGTCTGCTCTGGCCAATGCCGGCATCAGCGAGGCGGAATATCTGACGCGGATCGACACGCAGTTGCGCCGCGAACAGATTGTCCAGTCGGTTGGCGCCGGTGTGCGTCAACCCGAGATTGTTGCGCGCACGCTGTCGGCCTTCGATCTTGAACGCCGCACCGCACAGCTGATCAGCGTGCCTGTTGATGCCGCTGCTGTTCCAGCCCCGGATGATGCCACCCTTTCAGCCTGGTTCGATACCGTGAAGTCGCGCTATGAGGCGCCGGCCCTGCGCAGCGCCCGTGTCGGCTATATCTCGCCCGCCCTGTTTGCCGATGACATTACCATTGATGAAGACACGCTGGTGGCCGCCTTTGAGGACCGCCGCGATGAATTCACAACACCGGAGCAGCGCAATCTGCGTCAGATGGTTTTTGACAATGTCGAAGACGCAACAACCGCATTCACACGTGTTGATGACGGCGAAGATTTCAATGATGTGGCTGCCGATATGCTGGGCTGGTCAGTGGCTGATGTCGCGCTTGGCCTGCTGGAAAAAGCTGATCTGGATGATGCTGTTGCCACTGCTGCTTTCGGCATTGCCAGTGGTGAATTTATCGGGCCGGTTGAATCAGCCTTCGGATTTCATGTTCTTGCTGTTGACGAGATTGTACCGGGCGAAGATGCGTCTCTTGATGATGTGCGCGCCGAGATCACCGCTGCCCTGAAGCTGGAAGCTGCCACAGACAGCATTTATGACAGCGCCAACACACTGGAAGATGCGCTTGCATCGGGCTCAACGCTGGATGAAGCCATCCGGGCAGTTGGCGGGCAGATCGTGACGCTGACCAACATCGATCAGCGTGGCCGCGATATTGATGGCGTCCCGATCAATGGAGATGCGGCTGATATTGCAAGCGATACGCTGGTTATTGATGTCATCTGGAACGCCGGTCTGGACCAGCCGAGTGTCATTCAGGAAGGCGTCGATGACATGTTTTTTGTTGTTGAGGTTACTGATGAAACCGACCCGCGCGAACGCAGCCTTGATGAGGTGAAGATCCGTGCGACTGGCGACTGGCAGCTTGTCGAGGCGATCAGGATTGCGCGGGAAAAGGCACAGGCATTGGCAGATGATGATGCCAGCTTTGCCGCCGTCGAGCCGAGTGCCGATTTCCGCCGCAACGGCAACGGGTTGGACCATGAGGCAGCACGCCTGATTGCCAATGCGGCGTTTGGACAGCAGCCCGGCACCAATACCGTTGTCGAAACTGGGCGTGAAGCCATTGCGCTGCGCACGAATTCCATTATCGAAGCCGGTGAGGAAGAGCTGGCAACGACAAGCAGACTTGTAGCGGCCTTTTCGGCCAATTCTATACAGCTGGATGTGCTGAACACGCTGGCGCGCGACCTTTCCCAGTCCCATGATCTTCAGATTCGTCTTGGTGGTGTGCAACAGCTTCTTGTCGGCAACCAGAACCAATGAACGGCGGGTCGAAGGCGTTCAGCGCCTTTGCCAAGATATTCGAGACTGGCGCACCCCAGCTGATTTCGCGCGAACTTATCGCCGATACGCAGACACCTGTATCCGCCTATCTGAAACTGGCCGCCGGCACGCCAAACAGCTTTCTGCTTGAATCTGTTGAGGGCGGCGAAGTTCGTGGCCGCTTTTCAGTGATCGGCCTGGCGCCTGATCTGATCTGGCGGTGCCGCGGGCAACTTGCCGAGATCAATCGCGATCCAGCAAAAAGTGACGACTTCGATGTGGTTGATGACAACCCGATCGAATCGCTGCGCGCTTTGATGGCGGAATCCGCGATGCAGGATACCGGCGGCCTTCCCCCTATGGCGGCCGGCCTGTTCGGTTATTTCGGGTATGACATGATCCGGCAGATCGAAACCATACCCGACAGTACTGAAACCGTTATCGATACGCCTGACTCGATGTTGCTGCGCCCGTCGCTGATTGCGATTTTTGACCGGCTGCGTGACAGCATAACGCTGGTCACCCAGATCAGACCTGCAGACTGGGATGATGCAGCTGGTGCGTGGAATGTGGCGCAAAGCAGGCTCAGCAACGCCATGCTGGCACTTGAAGCCCCGACCCCGCCGACCGAGGCTGGCGGGGATGACGCCGTCCTGCCGGCACCACAGTCAAATATGACCAAATCGGATTTCACCTCGATTGTGGCAAAGGCGCGTGACTACATCCGGGCTGGTGAGATTTTCCAGGTTGTCCTCTCACAACGGTTTTCGGTGCCATTTCATCTGCCAGCATTCAATCTGTATCGCAGCCTGCGACGCCTGAACCCTTCACCTTTCCTGTTCTTTTTTGATTTCGGGGGGTTGTCGATTGTCGGTTCAAGCCCGGAAATCCTGGTGCGATTGCGCGATGATGTCGTGACCATCCGGCCGATTGCCGGCACGCGCAAGCGCGGAAAAGATGCCGAGGAAGATGCGGCCAATGCCGAAGACATGATGCGCGATGTCAAGGAACGCGCCGAACATCTGATGCTGCTTGATCTGGGCCGCAATGATGTGGGGCGCGTTTCGCGGCCGGGCAGCGTCAAGGTGAAGTCGAATTATGAGGTGGAGTATTACAGCCACGTCATGCACATCGCCTCGCAGGTGGAAGGCACAATCAGACAGGATCAGGATTCGATTGACGCGATGATCGCCGGATTTCCTGCTGGCACCGTCTCGGGTGCCCCGAAAATCCGCGCCATGCAAATTATCGATGAGCTGGAGCCTGACCGGCGCGGCATCTATTCAGGGGCTGTCGGATATATGTCTGTCTCAGGTGATCTGGATACCTGCATTGCGCTGCGCACGGCCATCGTGACTGATTCCAAAATGCACGTGCAGGCAGGGGCAGGCATTGTGTATGACAGCGATCCCGATGCTGAATATGAAGAAACGCAGAACAAGGCGATGGCCTTGATCCGCGCTGCGGCTGACGCTCTGCGCTTTGTGCGATAGCTATCTTTGAATTTTATCGGTTGTGGCAATCCCATTTGTCTGACGTTAAAAGTTAAATTAACGTAATTTGCTAACCTAGTCCTGAAAGCCCCGGGTCTGGGAGCCTAGTTCTGAGAGGGCCGGTTGCATTGCCGGTAGCAGATTTGATGATCCGCGTGTACCGCATGTATCTGGCATCGTTCGTCCTTGCGGGTGCCATTATCTGTGGCATGAACATGCCGGCGCGTGCGCAACCCACTATCCAGCTTGAAGACTGGCAGTCTTATGCGCCGATGGCAGAACAGGGCGCGATATGCGGTGCGTTCGCCTCTATCATGGAAATGCAGGCGATCACCGACCCGCGTCTTGGCAGGTTGTGGGCAGAGCGCCGCACCTATTCCGGATCAGTGATCAGACGTGCAGCAGAGCTTGAGGGGAAAGCAATCAATGATGATGCCGCCATCGACGATCTGCTGAACCGCTATTCGATGTGGCTGCTGAACCAGTTTTCCAGCCCCGATGACACCACGCTTATGGACAATGATGGCCGCATCGCCGCAACCGAAATGATCAGCGATGTCTGCGTCGCCCTGTTTGAAAGCGCTGATGAGGCGATCCTGGCAAAATATCCGGAGCTTGTTGGCACCACGCAATCAAACGAAGCTCTGGCGCGCGATCTTGATGCCGCAAATCACGAAAATGATGAGCTGATTGGCGAGAACACCGAACTGCACCAGCTTCTTGAAGAGGCGGAAACCGAGCTGCAGGATGCGCTTGACGAGTTGGTTCTGGCAGAAGCTGCTGCAACCAATGCCGAGACTGCTATCGCAGAACGCGAAGCCATCGCCATCAAGGTTGCAAAGCTGGAAAAACAGCTTTTGGCAGCAAACGCCGTTGTGGAAAACATCTCCGCATTGAAGACCGAGGTCGCTACCCTGCAACGCAATAACAGCAGATTACGGGCAGATCGTGACCGGCTTGACGCCGAGTTGGACGCTGCAGTTCTGGCGCTGCTGACCCCTGATGATGCGGATGATCTGGCTGATGATGCTGCCGCTGCCAATGCAGACACCGCTGATGCTGATACCTCAGAAGACATCGTGGACACGGCGCCGGATACGTTGGCAGATATTGATGCAGGCAGCGATACAGCGATCGATCAGCAGGCCATGTCCCTGTCCCTGCCCGGTATCGACCTGACGTCTGTCGAACTGATGCCAGACAGCCCTCAATCGGCCGTACAGCCATCAGCAGATGTCAGCAACGCCGCACCAGATACAGTCACCCCGGATACGGCAACATCGGAAACGGCAACATCGGAAACGGCAACATCCGGCAGCGCGCTGGCTGGTGCTGAAGCTGCACAACCTGACACGCGCCTTTTCATGGCCCAATTGGGCGCGTTCCGCCAACGCCTGCATGCCGAGGCGCAGATCAGGCTGTTGCTGGACACATTCACAAAAGATCTGGCCGCCGCTGAACTGACCATTGCCCAGTCCAAACTGCCCAGCGGCAGCGATGTGTTTCGCGTCTTGACCAACAGAATGTCAGCCCCGGCGGCAGCCAGAATTTGTGATGCGTTGTGGCAGCGTATGGTCGGCTGCATGTTGAAAGCAGTTCCCTAGAAGGGCTATTTCCGCTACCACATTCCCGACTATGACGATATGCGTCGGCCACTTCCTGCTTGCGGAAATATTCTGTAATGGACTTCACCACCTTTGCTGGCCTTACCTTGTTCGTCGCTGTGGTTTCAATGACACCGGGCCCGAACAATCTGATGCTGGCAGCATCGGGGGCAAATTTTGGATTTCGGCGCACCCTGCCCCATATTTGCGGGGTCATTTTCGGCTTTACCGTGATGGTCATTGCCACCGGTTTTGGGCTGGGGGCCGTGTTTGCTGCGGTGCCGTCGCTGCACACGGTGATGCGGGTATTCAGCATTATCTTTCTGCTCTATCTGTCCTGGCGTATCGCCATCGCGGGCAGCCCGAAAGTAGCGTCCGATGCACGTCCTCTATCCTTTGTGGCTGCCGCGATGTTCCAGCTGGTCAATCCAAAAGGACTGTCCTTTCTTGCCAGCATCATGACCGCCTATATATCCAGCGACGACACGTTGCTGCCACAGCTGTTACCGATTGTCATCCTGCTTCCCGCCATGACGCTGTTATCCGCCCTCACATGGAGCCTGTTCGGCACAGTGATTGGCAGACTGCTGACGAATGCGCGAACACGCCGTATTTTCAACATCAGCATGGCAGCATTGCTGGTGGGCTGCATCGTGCCGATTGCCCTGTCCTGAATTCGAAACACCCTGCGGATCAAACTGCCCTTGCACGCGCAGCTTCAATGATTTGCACTTGTCACAAAAACCGCTAGAGTTTTGGTATAAAAGGCGGATCAACGCCTGAGTGGTGGGGTGGAATTTATGGTTGACGGGAACTGGCCAGCAGGCACGCATTATGTCGAAACTGCCAATCTGGCTGCCGCATTCTTTGAGAATGCAGCGGCAGGCGGTGATGCCGACCTGCTATTTGAAAAACACGATGGCGAATGGAGCGGGCGCAGCTGGAACGCTGTTGCCGATCAGGTGCGGCGGCTTGCCAGCGTTCTTGTTGACGCAGGCGTAGGCGCCGGAGACCGCGTTCTTGTTACCGCGGAAAACAGGCCGGAATGGGCAATCGCCGATCTGGCCATCATGTCGATCGGGGCCATTGTCGTACCGGCCTACACAACCAATACCGAAGATGATCATCACTTCATCATTGATCATTCCGGTGCCACAGTTGCGATCACATCGGGCGGGGTGCTGGCCACGCGCGTTTCACTGGCCGCCGAACGCGCCACCTCGCTGAAAACGCTGATTACGATGGATTCCGAATTCTCGGCACGGCAGATGAAGCGTACAAAGCTTGTTGACTGGTCCAGTGCGATCAATGCCGCCAGCCCGCTCGCCGATCTTGATGAGAGGGTCGATGCGCTTGCGGCCGATGATGTGTGCTGTTTCATCTATACGTCCGGCACCGGCGGCCGCCCCAAGGGGGTGATGCTGACCCACCGGTCCATTCAGGCCAATATTGATGCCGCTATCGAATTGCTGCAGGAAGGCAATGTCGTTGAAAATCAGCGGTTTCTGTCATTACTGCCGCTGTCTCATTCCTATGAGCACACGGCCGGGATGCATCTGCCTTTTCAGATTGGGGCCGAAGTCTGGTATTGCGAAAGCACCGACCAGATCGCCAATAATCTGGTCGAGGTATCACCTACCCTGATGACGGCTGTGCCGCGCCTTTATGAAGTGTTGCATGACCGGATCATGCGCGGAGTTCGCAACAAGGGTGGGTTGTCTGAACAGCTGTTCATGGCGGCGGTGCGTCTTGGCACCAAACGCCAGCAGGGCAAACCATTATTGCCGCATGAAGTGATCCTGAACCTGATTGTTGAAAAGCTGGTGCGCAACAAGGTACGTGACCGGCTTGGCGGTCAGTTGAAATTTTTTATCTCGGGCGGCGCAGCACTCAATCCCGAGATCGGCAATTTCTTTATGGCACTCGGCATCAATCTTTTGCAGGGATATGGCCAGACAGAGGCCTCGCCGCTGATTTCGGCCAACCGGCCGGGGCGGATCAAGATCGAAACTGTCGGGCCTGTGGTGTCTGGTGTGGACATGAAAATCGCCGATGACGGTGAAATTCTGGTGCGCGGCGATCTGCTGATGAAGGGCTATTGGCGCGACGAGGCTGCAACAGCAGCGGTAATCCAGAATGGCTGGCTGCACACCGGCGATCTGGGCGAGGTTGACCAAGAAGGCTTTATCTCGATCACCGGCCGCAAGAAGGACATCATCGTCAATTCAGGCGGTGACAATATTGCGCCCGGCCGTGTTGAGGCGCTGTTGACGATTGAGCCCGAGATCGAACAGGCCATGGTCGATGGTGACAAACGGCCATGGTTGGCAGCGGTGATTGTTCCATCCGAAGAGGTCCGCACGCTGGCATCATCACCCGATGCGCTTGCCACAATGGTGGGAGAAGCGGTGGACCGCGCCAACAGCCGCTTGTCACAGCTGGAACGTGTGCGTCGCTTCATTATCGCGGATGAACCCTTCAGCACTGAAAACGGCCAGATGACCGCAACATTGAAGGTACGCCGGCATATCGTACGCGTTCTTTATGAGGACCGTCTGGCAGCGCTATATCCTCAGAAATAGCATCCATAAAAGCTATATGCGGTTGCCGGGATGAAGGCGGGAAGGCTGCTGCGACGGATATCTGGCAGCAATCAGGCAGCAGCAACAAGGCGTTCGAGAATCGGCACATAGCTGGCAAACCCCGGCACATCGAGGCCCGGCTCCTTGCCCGCCTCATCATACCGGCGAACGGCGATAATCGCGTCAAAATGGGGATGTGATTCGAACGCAGCCACTTCATCGTCGCTCATCGGTCCGCCCTGCAGCGATAGCGAATGCACTGATGCCGCTGATAATTCTTCAAAATATCCGGGTTCACGCGCACACAGATACCGCTTTGCAGCGACGTGATAGCGGCAGCAATCAACAACAAGTTCCGGAAAGAATGCGTCCAGCACCGCGGCACCGGCGCGTTCATGCTGGCGGTCCGTCGTATCTTCCATAAAGGCCGTGCCTTCGGCCAGCGGCATGCCGATGAAGTCACCTGTAAAATGGCCAACATCGTGAAGCAGCGCAGCCGCAATCACGATGTCGTCATGCCCGTCCTGCTGGGCAAAATGGGCGGCTTGCAGCATATGCGCGCCAATTGTTACCGGTTCGCCAAGATACTCCTCGGTTCCGCGGCGTTCAAAAATCTCTGTCAGGAACGGGATGATTGTCTGTTTGGATAGAGGCTGCACCATAGTCCCATCTCCACTGTCGGCGAGGCGTTTACCAGACCCGGGCGTTAACAGTTCCGGGGTGGTGCCCACCGAACCAAGGAATTGCAATCGCTTGCAATACCTCCCCCCTATGGACCTGCCGGCAAACCCGGCAGCGCCTGTTTCGGTTACAGGCGGGCACCGTCTCGGATGCGGGTCATGAGGCTTTTTCCACCTCGGCTTCCCCGCTCATAACTTTCTCAAACGTCCCAAAAAACTGCTTTGACAGCTTTTTGGCCGTGCTGAGGATCAGGCGGCCACCCAACTGGGCGATCTTGCCGCCTGTTTCTGCCTTGGCAGTATAGCGCAAAATCGTCTGGTCACCATCTTCAATCAGTTCAACATCAGCCCCACCTTTGGCAAAGCCAGCAATGCCACCATCGCCTTCTCCGGAAAGGCTGAATGCATCAGGGGCCTTGCTTGGGTCGAGCGTGACACGCCCACCAAAGCGCGCTTTTACCGGCCCCACTTTCAGTGTCACTTTCGCAACAAGGTCGTTTTCGCCCTCGCGGTCCAGTTCCTCACACCCCGGGATGCAGGTCTTCAGCACGTCCACATCGTTCAGCGCCTTGTAAACAGCGTCGCGCGGTGCAGGAATGGTAATCTCGTCGGTCAATTCCATAGACATGGTCTCCTTTGGCGTCATGGTATGAACCAAATGTGGCCGGGGTTCAACATGGCTTAATCAGCCGCATATCGTCACCGGCAAATAGTCGCAGGCAAATCACCAGGGAATGACTGCATCAGACAGCAGGTCCAACACGAAGTTTCCTATGGCCATTGATCAAAAGCGGCCGCGAGAATCACCTCTGCAGAACAATCGCAAGATTGCCCCTTGCCGGACAATATGCTGTATAGGCGCGACAAAGCCACAATCTGTGAGCCCGAAGGCCATGACACCGTCCACGAAGCTCTATTTTGAAGATATTGAAGCCGGCATGACATTCACGACCGGCAGCATCACCATTGATGCGACCGAGATCCGCAGCTTTGCCCGAAAATTCGACCCGCAGCCCTATCACCTCGACCGCGAGGCGGCTGACGCGTCCTTGTTTGGCGGCCTGTGCGCCAGCGGCTGGCATGTCTGTGCGCTGATGATGCGGATGCTGTCCGACTGCCTTGATGATGCCGGCTTTGTGATGCTGGGCAACGACAATGTGCCATGGCTGCAATGGCGGATGCCCGTGTTTGAAAATGATGTCCTGCGGGCCACTGTGTCTGTTGCTGATTGCGTGGCAGATCATCAGGACGGCGATACCGCGCAGGATGATCAGGCTGGCGATGTGGTCTGCGATGTGACGGTTCTCAACCAGGCAGACAAGAAGGTGATGATCCTGAATACGGTTCTGCGGGTGGCGCGGCGCACTGCCGGCGCCTCAACCGGAGGGCAAACATCATGACTGAAGCGCGCTATCTGCGGTCACGCTGGTTTGAAGATATCCCTGTTGGCGAATTCCACGTGTTCGGCAGCTATACTTTCAGCGAACAGGAAATCATCGATTTCGGCACCCGCTATGCACCGCAATTTTATCACACTGACCCCGAGGCGGCGCTGGAAAGCCGGTATCGCGGACTGGTGGCGTCCAACTGGCACATTTGTGCCACATGGATGCGCCTGATGGTCGATTATATGGAAAACTATGCGCTGGGCGTGGAAGACGGGCGACGCAACGGGGCCGGTCTGGGCTTTCAGGATTTGCAGGTCTTTGTACCGGTGCGCCCCGGTCATACGCTGATTTATTCGCATGAGATTATTGAAAAGAAGGAAAAAATAGTCAGTGGGAAATGGGGCATCATCCGCAGCCGTAATGAGGCGGTAAACCATCGTGGCGAATTGGTTCTGCGCTTTCACATTGATATTCTGGCAGAACGAAACCCGGCATTGTTGTAGTGTGGCGTGTAGTACCTGCGCACAATCATTGACCTACACATTGCCGCCAGATTGCCTATATCCTCTAGGTCAACATCAACTGTTCCATTATCCGGGCCAATTGCCAGTGCGCACCAACAGCGCAGTGGCGCGTTCTTCGTGTTAAAGGGCTTTTATCATGCGTTCATTCCTGTCTCGTTCACATCTGTCACTGCCCCGCCGCATGGCTGTTACCACTGCAATATGTCTTGCCGTGGCGACCAGCCTGCCAGCATCCGCCGATGTGATCACCGCCCACGGCATTTCAACCTTTGGTGAGCTGAAATACGGCGCTGATTTTCAACATCTGGACTATGTGAATCCCGATGCGCCAAAGGGCGGCGAGATTTCGTTATGGGGTTTCGGGTCATTTGACTCGATGCACCCCTACAGCACCAAGGGTCGTTCCGGGCAATATTCATCAATTTTCTTTGAAAGCCTGCTTGAAGGTAGCTCTGATGAACCGGATTCGGTCTATGGGCTGGTGGCTGAATCACTGGAATATCCGGAAGATCGCAGCGAGGTGATCTTCAATATGCGGCCCGAAGCACGCTTTTCCGACGGGTCCCCTCTGACAGCCGCGGATGTGGTCTTTTCGTATGAAGTCCTGCGCGACAAAGGCCTTCCCTCCTTCCGTGCAGTGATTGAAAAGCAGATTGAAAGTGCCGAAGCCCTTGGCCCTCACCGCGTTAAATTTACCTTCAAGGATGGTGTTCCGACCCGCGATCTGCCGCAAACGGTTGGCGGCCTTCCAATCTTCTCAAAGGCCTATTACGAAACGTCCGGTGCTGATTTCGAAGAATCGACGCTGACACCGGCGATCGGTTCGGGGCCCTATGTCCTTGAGTCAATCGACGTCGGTCAGCAGATCATCTACAAGCGCAATCCAGATTATTGGGGCAAGGATTTGCCCATCAACAAGGGTCGTCACAATTTTGATACGATCCGCATAGAGTATTTTGCCGATTACAACAGCGCCTTTGAAGGTTTCAAGGCGGGCACCTATACGTTCCGCAGCGAGGCCTCATCAAAAATCTGGGCCACAGCCTATGACTTCCCGGCCATTGAAAAAGGATGGGCGGTCAAGGACACGCCGCCTGATGGCACGCTGGCCAGCGGGCAATCTTTCCTGTTCAATCTGCGGCGTGAACGCTTCCAGGATATTCGCGTTCGCAAGGCCATCGGGATGATGTTCAACTTCGAATGGTCGAACAAGACGCTGTTTTATGGCATCTATGCGCGCATGCAATCCTACTGGGAAAATAGTTACCTGAAAGCCAGCGGCATGCCGCAGGCGGGTGAACTGGCGTTTTTGACACCACTTGCCGACATTCTGCCGCAAGGTGTGCTGGACAGCCCGGCGGTAACACCGCCCATATCATCCGAGCGCCAACTTGATCGCAAGAAACTGCGCGCTGCGTCGGCATTGCTGGATGAAGCTGGCTGGCCGGTTGGTGATGACGGGATGCGCCGCAATGCAGCTGGTGACACGTTAAAACTGGAATTCCTGAATGACTCGCAGTCATTTGACCGGGTCATAAATCCATTTGTCGAGAACCTGCGGAAGCTGGGCGTTGATGCCGTGCATACTCGGGTCGACAATGCGCAAGCGACCGAACGGGAACGCAATTTCGACTTTGACATTGTGACAGGAAACTTCCGCACATCACTTACGTCCGGGGCTGGCCTGAAACAGTATTTCGGGTCGGAAACGGCAGACATCTCGATCTTCAATCTGGCCGGATACAAGAGCGAAGCAGCTGACAGGCTGATTGAAAACGTGATCGCCGCTGAAGACCGCGAAACGCTGAACGACGCAACACGCGCCCTCGACCGGGTGCTGCGCGCCGAAGTGTTCTGGGTGCCACAATGGTTCAGGAACACACACAACATCGCGTATTATGATATGTACCGGTATCCGGATACCCTGCCACCTTATGCGCTGGGGGTTCTTGATTTCTGGTGGTTCGATCAGGACGCCTATGCGCGCCTGAAGGCCGAAGGCGCATTCTGACCGCAAACGAGGCTTCTGGCGTATGCTGGCATATATTCTGCGCAGACTGGCCCTGATCCTGCCAACATTGTTCGGGATCATGTTGATCAACTTCGCGCTTGTGCAATTTGTACCAGGCGGACCGGTTGAACAGATCCTCGCCCAGTTGGAACGCGAAACCGACGTGTTTCAGGGCATTGCTGGCGGCGGTGGAGAGATTCGCGAGGCAAGTGAATCCAGCAGTTATGTCGGCAGTCAGGGATTGCCTGAAGATTTTGTCGCCGATCTTGAGCGCCAGTTCGGTTTTGACAAGCCGCCGCTCGAACGGTTTGCCACGATGCTGTGGGATTATGCCCGGTTTGATTTCGGCGAAAGCTATTTTCGATCCATCTCGGTTACCGACCTGATCCTTGAAAAGATGCCTGTCTCGATTTCACTTGGCCTGTGGACGACGCTGCTTGCCTATTTGATCTCGATTCCGCTCGGTATTCGCAAAGCGGTGCGTGACGGCACATCTTTTGACAGCTGGACATCCAGCCTGATCATCATCGGCTACGCCATTCCGGGATTTCTGTTTGCCATTCTGCTGCTGGTGCTGTTTGCCGGTGGGTCTTATGTGAAGATTTTTCCGCTGCGTGGGCTGACGTCACCGGAATTTGCCGATATGAGCCTGGGACGCCAGATACTGGATTACTTCTGGCATATTGCGCTGCCTGTTCTGGCATCGACCATTTCAGCCTTTGCGACCCTGACGCTTTTGACCAAGAATTCGTTCCTTGATGAAATCCGCAAGCAATATGTGCTGACCGCCCGTGCCAAGGGGCTGGCGGAAAAGCAGGTGCTGTACGGACATGTGTTCCGCAACGCCATGCTGATTGTGATCGCCGGATTTCCTGCGGTGTTCGTATCGGTATTCTTCGGTAGCTCGCTGATTATCGAGACAATTTTCTCGTTGGACGGGCTTGGCCGCATGGGCTTTGAAGCCGCAGTCGCCCGTGACTATCCGGTGGTGTTCGGCACGCTGTTTATCTTCAGCCTGATCGGCCTTGTGATCGGGCTGATATCCGATCTGATGTATGTCTGGATTGACCCGCGCATCGATTTTGAATCGAGGCTGTCATGACAAACGTCACCGCCAGAAAACCAGGCTCGATCAACCAACGTCGCTGGCGCAACTTCCGGCAGAACCGGCGCGCCTTCTGGTCACTGGTGATCTTTCTGATCTGCTTCGGGGCGTCACTTTTTGCCGAACTGATCGCCAATGACCGGCCGATTCTGATCAAATATCGTGACGGCTACTACATGCCGGTCTTTCAGTTCTATTCGGAACAGACATTTGGCGGTGACCTGCGTACCGAGGCCATTTACAGCGACATAGAAGTTGAATGCCTGATCGTTACCGGCGGCATTGTTGACTGCTGGGATGCGCCAGAGGCTCTGATCGAAGATGCCGGTGATGGCATCATTGCTGGTCAGCCGATCGAATCTGGCTGGGTATTATGGCCGCTGATCCCCTATCATCACTCGACGATTGCCACCCTTGATGTGCCAGCGCCCTCGCCGCCTGATGGTGACCACTGGCTTGGCACTGATGATACGGCGCGCGATGTGACAGCGCGGATTCTCTATGGCTTCCGGCTGTCCGTAATGTTTGCCATCATCGTGTCCACGCTGGCTTCGGCGATTGGCATTCTGGTGGGTGCCATTCAGGGATATCTGGGCGGCCGGACGGATTTGTTTGCCCAGCGTCTGATCGAAATCTGGGGCGCCACCCCGTCGCTGTACATTATCATCATTGTGTCAGCCATCTGGCGGATGGATTTCTGGCTGCTGGTGTTCTTGATGACTCTGTTCAGCTGGACCGCCCTTGTTGGTGTTGTGCGTGCAGAGTTTCTTCGCGCGCGCAATTTCGAATATGTGCAGGCGGCCAAGGCCCTTGGCGTTGCGCCGTTGGTGATCATGTTCCGGCATGTGCTGCCAAACGCCATGGTGGCAACATTGACGATGCTGCCCTTTATTGTCACCGGTGCCATCGGATCACTCGCCGCACTCGATTTTCTGGGCTTCGGGTTGCCATCATCAGCACCGTCATTGGGTGAATTGACGCTGCAGGCAAAGCAGAACTTGCAGGCCCCATGGCTGGGCCTGACGGCTTTCTCTGTTTTTGCCATCCTGCTGGCACTGCTGGTCTTCATTTTCGAAGGCATTCGTGATGCCTTTGACCCACGAAAGACATTTTCATGACCGAGGCGCTGCTGTCACTCACCGACCTGCAGATCGGGTTTATACGCGACGGAATCACCACACCGGCGGTGCGCGGGCTGTCGCTTGATATTCAGGCGGGGGAAACTGTTGCCCTTGTTGGTGAAAGCGGGTCGGGAAAATCTGTCTCGGCATTGGCAAGCATCGGTCTGCTTGGCGACAATGCGCGGCACACAGGCCAGATCCGCTGGAAGGGTGCGGATATTTCCAATGCCAGTGAAGATGAGTTACGCTCCATCCGCGGAAACGATATCGGCATGGTCTTTCAAGAGCCGATGACCTCGCTGAATCCGCTTCACACCATTGAAAAACAGATTGGTGAGACACTCAACCTGCATCAGACGCTGGATAGCAGCGCTATCTTCGAGCGCACGATTGCACTGTTGGGACGTGTCGGCATCCCGGACCCAACCACCCGGATCAAGGCCTATCCGCATGAACTGTCAGGGGGTCAGCGCCAACGCGTGATGATCGCCATGGCGCTTGCCAACAGCCCCGATCTGCTGATTGCCGACGAGCCGACAACCGCGCTGGATGTGACGATTGAAGCGCAGATTCTGGATCTGCTGGCAGATTTGCAGCGCGAAACAGGCATGGCGATGCTGTTCATAACGCATGATCTTGGCGTGGTGCGGCAGATAGCTGACCGCGTGCTTGTGATGCAGGATGGGCGCCTTGTAGAAGCCGGCCCCACCGAACAGGTCTTTTCCGCACCGGCCCAGCCTTACACGCGCGCGCTGCTCGCTGCACGGCCAAGCGACATACGATCACCAGCCAAAACAACAGGCATACCTTTGTTAACCGCCAGCGACATCAGGGTGCATTTTCCGATCCGGCGCGGATTATTCCGCCGTACGGCAGACTGGGTGCGCGCGGTGGACGGTGTTGATCTGGCGCTGCATGCGGGTGAAACCCTGGGCATTGTCGGTGAAAGCGGGTCGGGCAAATCAACCTTGGCGCGCGCCATCACGCACCTTGTCGGATTTCAGGGCAACGTGACTTTTGAGAATGCACACGTGAAAGCGATGACCGCCAGCGCCCTGAAACCCTATCGGCGGCAGGTGCAGATCGTGTTTCAAGACCCGTTCGGGTCGCTGTCCCCGCGGCTGTCAGTTGGCGACATCATTGGCGAAGGGCCGGAAGCCCATCAGATGTACGATGTACAGACCCGCCAGCAAAATGTTGCAGCGGTGCTTGAAGAGGTTGGTCTGGACCCGGCCAGTGCCGAGCGATATCCGCATGAGTTTTCAGGCGGCCAGCGTCAGCGCATTGCGATTGCACGTGCCCTGATCATGCAGCCAAAAGTGATCCTGTTTGACGAGCCAACCTCGGCACTGGACATGACAGTCCAGCAGCAGCTTGTCACGCTGCTGCGCGAACTTCAGGAACGGCATTCGCTGAGCTATATCTTCATCAGCCATGACATTGCGCTGATCGGCTCAATGAGCCACAGGATTATGGTGATGAAGGATGGTAAGGTGGTCGAGGAAGGAAGCGCTATCCACATCCTGAACACCCCGGGTGAGCCCTACACACGCGAACTGATCGGCGCGGCGCAGCGTAAAGCTGGTTGAAGGGGTGACAGAACCCGGATGGACAGAACCCGGATAGACAGAACCCAGATGACAGAACCCGGATAGACAGAACCCAGATGACAGAAATAGCATGACAGACGGGGCATCCCTGACGACGGCGCGTATCACCGCCGCTGTGGCGCGGCTGTTTCTGGATCATGGCAAGGCCTGTATCCGGGAATTTACGGTCAGGACCGGCCGGCGCGCCGACCTGATGATGCTTGGTCCGAACCGCGAGATCACAATCATCGAAGTGAAGTCGTCACGCCAGGATTTTACCAGTGACCGGAAGTGGCACGAATATATCGAATGGGCCGACAGATTCTATTTTGCTGTTGCCGAGGATTTCCCGCGCGACATCCTGCCGGGTCCTGACATTTGCGGCATTATCATCACAGACGGCTTTGATTGCCATGTCGTTCAGCAAGCACCGGTGTCCAAACTTGCCGGGGCACGCCGCACGCATCTGGTGACGCGTCTTGCACATGTGGCGATGCGGCGAATCGAATGGGCGGCGCAGGACGATCCCGACAATGCTGTGGCAGATGACAGGGCTGAAGACTGACGCCCGTCTATTTCGCAATTATGCCGGCGGCAACACGCTGTCCCGCATCCTGCCCCGACAGAAACGCCCCGTGTGCCGTACCATAATGCGCGATGCTGCTTGCCTCTCCGGCAAAATACAGCCTGTCATCAACCGGATGCTGCAAGACCCTGCGCGCATCAGCACCGCCCGGCCTTGCATAGGAGTAGGATCCGAGGGTCAGCGGTTCACTATGCCACGCCGTTGTGATCATGCCGTCAATGGCATTGCGAATGTCACTTCCAAAGATGCTGATCAGGCTGTCTTCTGCATAGCTGCGCATCGCTGCCGCACCGGCCTTTTCCAGATGAATGCCGAAACTGGCGCCGGCAAAGACAACCGCCTGCGGATGCGCGCCCGTATAGATATCAACACTGGCAATCTGGTCAGCCGGCAACGCGCCTGTGTGATGATCCGGCCATGCCAGATGCCATCCGTCCGCATCCGGCGGCACAGCGCCTTGCGACAATGCAACCCCGATCTTGTTCAGGGTTCCGCATGGCAGATGATCAATGGCGGTGGTGACAGTGTCGGGCAGCGCAGGGGTGAACAGGATATCACCCGCCGCCAGAATGCCTGTTGAAACAGTCATGATCACCCGTCTGGCGCGCAGTTCGCCTTGATTGGAGGTAACCGTAACGTCCCGACCCGTCATATCCACCGCACTCACCCGGCAGTTCAGTGTCACCGGTATATCAGCGCCCCACTTTGCGATCAGGCTGCCCAGCCCACCGCGGACAGGATAATCGCGACCAAAACCGGAACGCATGTAATCCACTGCCGACTGCTCGGTGACATCCGAGGCGTTCAGCCCGGCCATAAGATGCACATAAAGCGGCGCGACCGGGCTGTCCCAGTTCATCAGGTCGCCGATATCTGTATCGCGGGTGATATCATCTCCCAACAGATGCATGCGGTGATCCACATCATTGGCAAAATCCCAATATTCAGTGTGATCGGAATCGGCGCGTGGCTTGCCGTCGGCCAGCAAGCGCCACTCTTCACGGGCAAATCTGTCACCGTTGCCCAGCTCGATTCCCAACGCCGCGGCAACAGGTTTCAGCGGGTTGGTGTCGCCTTCGTGAAGGTAGGAACAGCCAAGATCGAACATGCCACCGCGCGCATATGGCTCGCTATAGGCACGGCCGCCTATGCGATGCGACGCCTCAAGAATGCGAAACGTGCACCCGGCATCAGCAATCGTTTCTGCAGCGCTGAGGCCAGCGATGCCTGCACCGATGATCACCACATCAACATCTGTCATGGCATGTCCCTTTCGGCGCAGCTGGTCCCGGTCAGTGCCTGCCCGGCTGATATCACATATCGGCTGATATTATACATCGTCAAACTATGCGCTACAGCCCTCTATCACATCTGCGCCCAAAAACCACCCTTCGGCCAGAGCTTCACCCCAATGATATTCGCCTGTGATGGAACTACATGGTGGCATACCTCAACATCTTTATACCGGATCAACCAGATAGCCGGCTTTTGTCGGTTTTTTGTGTTCTTCGTTCCTTTTGCCTCGCTTTGGCGGGATTTACATTCCAAGCTGATATGGTGATGAATATTGTGCTGTTAATGTTTCATGTGAGATCGCCAGCATGGACGGGACCGCCAGCAGGACCCGGCTATCCTGCAGGGCGCGTCGCATTAGTGATGCTGTGCCTGGCTCGGGCGCTGGCACTGGCATTGGCACTGGCACTGGCACCATCACACCCCGCCCTTGCGGATGAACCTCAATCTGCGCCTGTTTTCGAATTGCCGCAAACCGGCCTTTCGACGATCGCGCCAGAACATCTGGAGTTTCTTGAGGGAGTCGACCACACAATCCCTGTCGACCGCTTGCTTGAGGCCACGTGGACATCGCGCCTGGTCAATAATCAATCATTGGTAGATGGCTACTGGGTCCGCTTCAGGGTGCGTAACACCCTGCAGATGGATGAAATTGGCATCGAGCATAATTTCAATACTGAAAAGAAAATCTATGCCGAACATAGTGGCGGCGTGGATGAATATAACTACTGGCGTCAAGGCCGGGACCCCTGGATGGGTAACGGGCGAATCCTGAGCCATCATTTGGTTGTCATGCCAGCTGGCGAGATCACCACCATCTATAATTACTTCCGCAACAAGCCCTTTGACCGTTTTATGAGCAAGGTAAACGGGCTGGACCGCATGACCATTGGTCCCTGGCAGGACATCCGCAATCTTCAGCTATTGGGGCTTGCCTCCAACATCGCGGTCTTTGCGATCGCCCTGTCATTCGGCCTCTATTACATAGCGATGTTCACTGTTTCACGCGGCAATTATTTCTGGTTGTCGGCAAGCCTGTTCCAGATCGCGCTTGTCGCCGCCACATCGCTGTCCATGGCCTGGGTGATGAAGCTGCCGGTAAAATATACGAACAGCGATTTCACCCTGGCGATGCTGTCTTTGCTGTTTTTTCTTCTTATCCAGTTCTTTCGCAACTCACTACGGCTGCGGGAAAACGTGCCGCTCATTGACAAGGTTTTTCAGGCCAGCAGCGCGTATTATCTCATGCTTGTCGTTTTGAACCTTTACATGACAACACATTGGCCGCATGAGGCCGGTGTCGATCTTGTTACCTATCCACCAGACCGGGCTGGCCCCGGCCTGATCAAGGTTCCGTATATTGCCGGTCCATTTATTTTTCTTCTGCTGGCATCGGCGGTGCTGTCATTCCTGCAATGGTGGCGCGGTAGCGTTTACGCCAAATATCTGGCCATTTCGTTTGTGTTGCCCTTTCTGGCAGTTCCCATTTCCGCCGCAGCCTATCTGATTTTTGATTTTTCATGGGCTTTCTGGTTTGCTGCATCAACAGCAATCGGAATCCTGGTGCTGGCCATGTTCGTGACCTTTGGTTTTGCTGTCGCGCAGCAGTTGAACGACATGAAGGCTCTGGCGCTAAAGCAGCAAATTCAGGTCACACAAGCCTATCAGCGGTTTGTTCCACCGCAGCTGCTGAGCAATCTTGGCAAGGAAAGCATTCTGGAAGTCAAACTGGGTGACCAGGTTGATGTCGAGATGAGCATCCTGTTTTCAGACATTCGTTCCTTCACCTCCATTTCAGAGACCATGACCCCCGCGCATAACTTTGATTTTGTTAACGCGTATCTTTCGCGCATAGGCCCAATCATTCGCCACAATGAAGGGTATATCGACAAATTCATGGGCGATGGTGTGATGGCGCTATTTCAGCAGACGCCAAATGATGCCGTAACAGCCGCCGTTGCGATGCAGCAGGAATTGTATCGCTACAACCTGACAGCAGCAGAAGACGGGCGGCACGCCTTTAAGGTGGGAATCGGGATCAATACCGGCCAGATGATGCTTGGCACGCTTGGCGAGCATGACAGGATGGAAGGGTCTGTAATCAGTGACGCGGTCAATCTGGCATCGCGTCTTGAAGGGCTGACCAAATATTATGGCACAGGCATTCTGATATCCCAGCACACCCATCAGGCGCTGGATGCCAGCCAGTTCTGCAGTCGGGAGATCGATCTCGTGCGGGTCAAAGGCAAGGACCAGCCCGTTGCCATCCATGAGATCATTGACGACAGATCTGACGGTGCTGGCGCGCAGAAACAAGCCAGCCTGAAACAATTTTCCCAGTCACTGACGCTGTATCGGAAACAGGAATTTGAAGCCGCCCTTGCCGGGTTCGATTCTATCTTGGCGACAAATCCGGAGGATGGGCCGGTGGGTATCTATGTCGAACGGTGCCGCAAACTGATTGCCAGCGGTTGGCATGCCAAAGATTGGGACGGGGTGGAAACCATTAATGCCAAATAGATGCTAAACCTTGTGTTTTTTCGGTGAATGAAAAGAAATTAATAGATGAGATTATCCAAAAAATATTCGCGCCGGCGACGGTTACGGCGCCTACTGGTCTGCGGGTTTGCGCTGTTGCTTATCGCGGGGTACCTGCAACTGACAGGGTGCGAGCAGTTTGGAGCTGTGCCCAAAGGTGACAATTATCTGCGGGTCACGCAGTCGCCAAACTATGACCCCAGCATCGACCAGTTTGTCAATCTCGACCCGGGCGTTCTCGACGAGATGTCCGAGAATATGAGCTTCTGGTCCGATCCGGCTGCCTTTCTGAAAAGCGGCTTCTCTTTTTTCAGCAACAAGAATCAGACGCGGCCCGATCAGCCCCTGCCAGAAGTGCGTTCACTTCCCGACGATTTTGGCAACAGTGCCGGTACCGTCAAATTCACCTGGCTCGGGCATGCGACCGTTCTGATGTCCATCGATGATACGACGATTCTGGTCGACCCGACTTTCTCTCCCTCGGCCGCGCCCGTCAGCTGGGCCGTCAAAAGGTATCAGCCGCCAGCGATTGATATTGGCTCTCTGCCCCGTGTCGATGCCATTATCATCACGCATGACCACTACGATCATCTGGACATGGACACTATCAAGCATTTCATTGCGACCGAGACGAAGTTCTTTGTCCCACTTGGTGTTGCGGCGCATCTCAGCAGGTGGGGCATTCCTGAAAGCCGTATCAGCGAGCTTGACTGGTGGGACAGCACAAAACTGGCTGGACTGGAGATCATCTGCATGCCGGCCCAGCATTTTTCCGGGCGTATAGGGTTATTTCACAACCAGAAATCGCTCTGGGCCTCGTGGATGGTGAAATCCCCTGATAACTCAGTCTATTTCAGTGGCGATACCGGCTATGCTGACCACTACCAGATCATCGGTGAGCGTTACGGGCCATTCGATCTGGTGTTCATGGATGCTGGCCAGTACAACACCCGGTGGCGCCAGGTTCACAACCTGCCGGATGAGGCCGTCCAGGCATTTGAGGAATTGCGTGGCAAGGCACTGGTTCCCACGGGCTGGGGTATGTTCACACTCGCCCTGCATGACTGGTTTGAACCGGCTGTGATGGTTGATCAGTTGGGCGCAGAACGGGGGCTGGATGTGATCATTCCGCGCCTTGGTGACATGATTGACTTATCGAAGCGCAAGCCCGCCGACAAATGGTGGGAGCCGATGATCACACCCACAAACACACCAATCATCACCGGGCAACAGGATTAGTGCGAAACCTCCTGATCATAGATAACGCGATTGAGAGCACGACCGTGTTGCAAGCCATCACAAATACCATCAGTCATTCTTTGGTCAGCGCGCTGGCGCAACATCAGCACAAAACAAAAAAATCCCGACACCAGGGTGGCCACGGGGTTACAAAATCTATTTTATATATTGTGTTGGATATGGTCGGAGCGGCGGGATTCGAACCCACGACCCCTTCACCCCCAGTAAAGTGCGCTACCAGGCTGCGCTACGCTCCGACATCAGCTTTATACGCCCGCTCGGGCACTTCGGCAATTCTCTTTTATCTGTGCCAGCCAGACTGAAGACGCACCTCAATCTCGATGAAACGGGAACGCTCACAAGGAAAGGCAGCATTCCTGTACGTTTTGATCTGGTTGTAAATTATTTAAAACTTTAATACTAATGGCGCATCTATTCGACCTTAAGTGGCGGATGTGCCCGTGCAAGAGATATTCGCCCGTGTATGAAAAGAACGACGTCATCGTCTGGGAACCAAACGAGGTCATCTACAAGGTGGATGATGTGCCGAGCTGCGCCTATCTGATTATCGAAGGCGCGGTCATGCTGTACACGCGAGAGGGCTTGCAGCTCAACCAGATTGGCAGCAACGAAATCCTTGGTGAGACATCACTTCTGCTGGAAAAGAATCGTACCGTGACCGCAATCAGCGGCAGCACCGGTGCGCAGGCGAAACGTATTCCGGCGCGTTATTTCACCGAGCTGACAACGCGTGACAAGGTTGTCGCAGCGCTGATTCGAAAGGTGCAGTACCGGCTCATCGACAGCAACCTGCAAAGCAACAATCTGGCTGTAAACCTTGACCGGATTACCGAACTGGTCGAGATGCAGGTCGACAGACTCGACCCGGAAGACCCGACGGTGATTGAACTGCTGGATCGCCTGAAAGCTGTCCATCAGAAAGTGGTGTTCGCGCGTGACATCATTGCCTATCCGCAGATCACAGATGACGATGCGGAGACTGATCAGAAAAATGTGGGCGAAATAGGCTGACGGGCCAGTCAGGACTGGCTGTCGAGCGTGCGTTGTAGCGCCGCGATACTGTCACGCGCGTCCTCAAGGCAGGAGATTGCCTCGGCAAGACCCACAGACGGCGTATGAGTTGACGCCGCCAGGCGCCCGCCAGCACCACCCTTGGCGCTCAGGTGCTTTTGTGCACCCTTGATCGTAAAACCTTCATTATACAGCAAATCACGGATGCGCTCGAGAAGCGCCACATCATCAGGACGATAATAACGCCGTCCGCCGCTGCGCTTTAATGGCCGCAAGGCAGAAAACTTGGTTTCCCAGAACCGCAGAACATGCGGGGGAATTTCAAGATGCTCCGCTACCTCCGAGATTGTCCGGAACGCGTCATCTGATTTTTCAGTCATGATGACCCGTCGACCCGGTCTTTGAGGATATGCGACGGGCGGAAAGACAGCACACGGCGCGGCGTGATGGTAGCTTCCACGCCGGTCTTCGGGTTGCGTCCCACGCGTTCGCGCTTGGCATGTACGGAAAATGTGCCGAACGAAGACAACTTCACCTCTTCGCCTGCTTCAAGACAACCGCACACCTCTTCAAGGAATGTTTCCACCAGCTCGGCAGATTCATTGCGCGAAAGGCCAATGTTTTTGTAAACCGCTTCGGTGAGGTCAGCGCGTGTAAGAGTCTTTGACATGCCCAAACGCTAAAGAGAATTACCAACCGAGTCAATTCGATCTGAAGCTTTGAAGAAAAAAATATGATCTTGCATACAAACGTTTATGCCCTGCTGCTAACCTGCTTGCTAATCAACCCGGTCTGCCACGGGATTGTCGTACGTCCTGCCGCCGACATAACCGGTATGTCAGGGCCGTCCAAAGCGGACCAGCGCCGCCCCCCAGACCAGCCCGCCACCAATCGCCTCAAAGGCCAGTATCTGGCCATTTTCAATCCGGCCATCCGCAACAGCGGCAGACAGTGCCAGCGGAATGGATGCGGCTGATGTGTTGGCGTGCCGGTCCACCGTTTTCACGACGCGGTCATCGCCAAGGCCCATCTTTTTCTGCATGCCCTCGATAATCCGGATGTTGGCCTGATGCGGAACAAGCCAGTCAATCTGCTCTACCTTCATGCTGGCAAGCTCCAGAACTTCGTCCATCACTGTCGACAGTTTTTCAACCGCATGCCGGAATACCTTGTTCCCTTCCATGCGCAGATGCCCCACCTGACCGGTGCTTGACGGGCCACCATCTACATACAGAATATCGCGATGCGCCCCGTCGGAATGCAGCTTGCTGGCAAGAACACCATAGCCGTCTGCATCCTGACTGCTTTCAAGAATCACTGCGCCTGCCCCGTCACCGAACAACACGCAGGTTGACCGGTCTTCCCAGTCGAGAATTTTGGAAAAACTCTCTGCGCCGATGACAATGGCGCGCTTGCCGCGCCCGGCACGCAGCATCGCATCAGCGATATCCAGCGCATAAACAAAGCCGGCGCATACAGCCTGCACATCAAAGGCGATCGCACTGGTCGCACCAAGCATATGCTGGACCCGTGTCGCGGTCGATGGAAAGGTATCGTCAGGGGTCGATGTCGCAATGATGATCAGATCAATATCAGTTGATTCAAGTCCGGCACCCGCCAGCGCCTTGCGGGCAGCATGACAAGCAAGATCGGATGTCTTTTCATCCTCGGCAACAATATGACGCTGGCAGATTCCGGTGCGCTGGCGAATCCATTCGTCGCTGGTATCCACCATGCTGACCAGATCTTCGTTGGTGACAATACGCTCTGGAAGATAACCGCCGACCGAGGTCATCAGAATGGATGTCTCAGGCATCTTCTTTCATCTTCTCCAACTGGGTGTTGGCGCGAGAAATCGCGTCACTGACATCCGGGATAAACCCATGGTCAACAAGTTCAGCCGCCACATTGATTGCATTGGCAAAACCCACCTTGTCTGTTCCCCCATGCGATTTAACAGCGATACCGTTCAACCCCAGAAACACAGCGCCATTATAATAGCGCGGATCGATATGTCGCCGCATATCCCTGATCGCATTGCGCACAAAAAGATACCCGATGCGCGCCAGAATAGACCCGCCAAGGCTGCGCCGTAACAACGTGGTGAACAAGCCGGAAATGCCCTCGGCCGTCTTCAGCGATACATTGCCGGTGAACCCGTCAGTCACAACCACGTCGATGTTGCCGGTAACAAGATCCGACCCTTCAACAAATCCCTGATAGTTGACGCCAAGCTCTGCCTCGGAAAGCCGGCGCGCCGCTTCACGGATATATTCATGGCCCTTCTGTTCTTCCTCACCAACATTCAGCAACCCGACGCGCGGCGTTGCCTCGCCAGTCAGGCTGCGGAAGAATGCCTGCCCCAGAACGGCAAACTGGACAAGGTTTTCAGCATCACATTCAAGATTGGCACCCAGATCCAGCATGCACATCAGATCACCCGTTGTCGGGAAAAAAGCGGCAATGGCGGGGCGAGTGACACCGGGCATGGTGCGGAACTGCAATTTGGACATAGCCATCAATGCACCGGTATTGCCCGCCGACACGACGGCATCCGCCTCTCCGGCGGCAACACTGGCAATGGCAAGCCACATCGATGTCATCTTGCCGCGTCGCACCGCCTGCGATGCCGTATCATCTGGCGAGACCGCATCATCCGTATGAATGATTGTGGCATCACCCAGATATCGGCTGCGCTGCAGCAACGGTTCTATCCGCGCTTTGTTGCCAAAGAACACCATCTCGATATGGCGGTGCGAGGCGCGCACGATATCGGCGCCGCTGACAACGCATTCCGGCGCATTGTCACCGCCCATGGCGTCAAGGGCAATACGGATTTTCTGCGAATTTGAAGTCACTATCGAGGTACCCTCTGGTCCGTTCAGCGCATTTCCGGCGCTAGTCTGGCGACTTTAGCGCGGCAAGCCCTGCAAACGGATGTTCTTTTTCACTTTCACCCGCCTCAAAACTGTGCGGCGCGTCGACGCTGCGTGGCCATGGATTTACCGATATTGCCAACGACTGGGCAACTAATTCTCCCAAGTCTATAGCACCGTCCACCAAAGGTTCAAAACCATCCAGGGTAACGTCTATATCAGTCCCCTCTTCAGATGCGCGACCATAGCGTTCTTCGATTGTAAAATCCACCGATTCTGGTACCGGCTCGCCGGTAACACCGCAAAGCTGCGTCACCTCAGCCTGCAATCTGCCAGTGACATTCCAGTGACCAGGTCCTGCACGCTTTACCTTCAATCGTGCTGAAAGCTCGGCGACAGCAGCGAATCCAAACCGCGTGGCCAGCGCCGCACGCTCGGTTTCATCACAATCTATCTTGCAGATCTGCGGCCCGGAAAAGGGCAATGTGTCTACATCTATGACGGTATTCAATGACATCTTCTGCATGATCGCCCCCATGGGTGCTATTCAGGGATCGGTGCTGCGGGCACTATACAGTACTGGCCCTGTTTGGACCGGCTTTTTTGAAAGGCCCCTTTGGCTCCTTGGCGATCCCTGCCGCGCCGAACTGGATTACCGGCGTATCAACCTAATCGAGACGTCCGGCAAGAATGACATCGTCCGCTACCGCCTGCACACCGCGATCAAGATCGATGACAAAGTTCAGCAATTCCGCGTCTGCTTTGCCGGTGCCACGCAGCAGATTACGTTCCAGTGCCGCTGCCAGCGCGTCACGATCATCACGATCAAGCGATGTTGCATAGGCATTCAGCCGGCCCGCAAACGCCTCTGACATGACCCGTACACGCTTGGCCACACCAATATCACCAGCACCCATCTCACGAAGGGTCAGGTCCATATCGGCAAACATGGTATCGAATAATTGCTGGCTGAGCACACTTCCCTCATCGCCAAGCCCCTTCAGGCGGCGCATCACAAGCGAGACACACAAGGCAAGCGCATCAAACCTGCCATCAACATCGTCTTTTACATCAAATTTATTATAAAACAGGGGGTTGCGCGCCATTTCTACAGCGTTGGTATATAGTGTTTCCGAGCGCTGCATCTGCCGCCGCTGACCCCAGGAAAGCATATTTCCCAGCCATCCGGTTTCTTGGCTTTTCTTCATCGGTTCATCCTACTATGGTAGCGGCAACGCTGGAAACAGACCGTTTTCCAGACGCATCAATAATGCAGGAACCCCAAGATGGCCAGAGGCTTGTTTGACGCATCGTCGCATCGCGGATTGTCAATGTTTCACCGCCTGACTGTGCTTGCCATCATGATGTTTGGCATTGTTCTGGGTGGGTGTGATGCGCGTGTTTCATCGCATGGCCAGGTTATCGATGAAGCCGAACTGAACGAGATTGAACCCGGTGTGACCAACCGTGCGGGCGTTATCGCCCTTCTCGGCCGGCCCAGCTTTGAGGGTGCCTTCGAATCTGGCAAGATTTATTATCTGAATGACGTGATGATCGAACCCGCTGCCGGTCGCAAACGCACAACCACGCGCACCCTTGTTGTCTTCATTTTCGATGACAGCAATGTGGTGGAAGATATCGAGGTGCGTGATGAGAGTACCGGTCAGGTGATCGCCAATCTGGACAAGAAAACACCAACCCCGGGTGACAATTACACCCTGGCAGAGCAGTTGTTCTCTACCTTGCGCCGCCGCGGCAACTGATCACAGGCATACCTCATACAGGTATAACGTCGTCACACATTTGCGCGTTCGCGATCCATTTCAACCGATCTGGCCTGACGTGCCACCCGGTCCAGCACTGCGTTGATGAACCCGACATCGCTGCCACATACATCGGCAATTGCTGCATATTCGCTGACCACAGCACGCGCCGGCAAATGCGGCATCTCTTTCAGCTCAAAGGTTCCAGCATGCAGGATGGCCCGGTCAATAACAGTCAGCCGGTCAAGGCTCCAGTCCGCCGACAGACAGGCGCTGACAGCTTTATCAAGACTTTCAGCATTCGCCTCTATACCGGCAGCAAGTGCGTTCAAATGCGTATGATCAACATCCTTCACGCGAAAGGCCTTCACAATATCTTCGACATAGTGGTTCAGAAAGATGGGCAGGAAATCGACCAGTGACTCGCCGGACATCTGCTGCTGATAGGCGACCTGCACCACGGCAAGGCGCGCCGCGGACCGGCGGCGCACAGGCACCGGTTTCAACGATTCCTGCGGATTAGCCATCTGCACCAAGTTCCTGTTTCAATGCGGCCATGGCAATCGCAGCCTCTGCCGCGCCGCCGCCCTTGTCCTTGCGCTTGTGATCTGCCCGGTCCCAGGCCTGATCAGAATTCTCGACTGTCAGGATACCGTTGCCAATCGCCAGGTTTTCTGCCACGGCAAGGTCCATCAATGCGCGTGCAGATTCGCCGCACACAATATCGTAATGCGTTGTCTCACCGCGGATAACACAGCCAAGCGCGACATAGCCGTCATAATGGCGGGCACCTGTTTCGGCAAATGCGATCGCCGCCGGTATCTCCAGAGCACCCGGCACGCTGATACGCTCCCAGCTGGCACCCGCTTTCTTCAAAGCCTGCTCAGCGCCCTCTACCTGTGCATCGGCAAGGTCTTCATAGAAACGTGCTTCGACGATCAGAAAATGCCCGCTCATCAGTTTCCCTTCCCGGCGCTGGTCTGGTCCAGCGGCTGCCAGCCCGTAATCTCAAGCTCATAACCGTCAAGACTGATGACATTCGCCTGATGGTTTGACAGCAGAATCATGCGGCTGACCCCCAGCTCATTCAGTATTTGCGCACCAACCCCGTATTCGCGCAAACCTTGAGACTGGTCTGACGCCCCACCACCGCTCAGGCTGGCGCTGATGGTTTCGGACAGGCGTGTCTTCAAGCTTTCCCGCAGTAGCACGACAATGCCCCTGCCAGCATCAGAAATTGTCTTCATCGCCGATTCCAGTTCATGACCTGTACGACTGTCAGACACCTCACCAATCACGTCCGACATCATATCCAGCCTGTGCATGCGCACCAGCACCGGTTCGGGGGTGGAGATATCTCCCTTGATCAGCGCAATATGCTCGATGCCGGAGATGGTGTTTTCAAAAATCATCAACCGCCAGTCACCGCCAACCCGAGTCTTTACACTGGTTTCGACAGTTCTCTGGACCAGCGTTTCGCTGCTGCGACGGTACGCGATCAGATCGGCGATCGATCCGATTTTCAGATCATGTTCGGCTGCGAAACCGATCAGATCAGGCAGGCGGGCCATCTCGCCGTCATCTTTCATGATTTCGCAAATCACGCCTGATGGCTCTTCAACACCGGCCGCGCGCGCAATATCGACAACGGCTTCGGTATGCCCTGCCCGCACCAGCGTTCCCCCATCGCGTGCCACAAGCGGGAAAATATGTCCCGGCGTGGTGATATCCTTTTCCGTGCATTGCGGGTCAATGGCAGTTCGAATGGTATGCGCGCGATCGGTGGCAGAGATACCGGTGGTCACGCCCTCACGCGCTTCGATGGACACAGTGAACGCAGTCTGGTGACGGCTTTCATTACGCTGTTCCATCAGCGACAGGCCCAGCGCCTCGGTACGCGCACGGCTCAGCGCGAGGCAAATCAGTCCACGTCCATATTTGGCCATGAAGTTGATGGCGGCGGCATCAGCCCATTCACCAATGATGCACAGATCACCTTCATTCTCGCGGTCCTCATCATCGACAAGGATAAACAGCTTGCCATCGCGTGCATCGGCAATCACATCTTCGATGGGCGACAGGCCAGCGCTGCCAGCGCGTTGTTCAGACTTCATGTTCAGAGCTCTCATTAAGGCGGGCCACATAGCGGGCCAGCATATCAATTTCCATATTCAGCTTGCTGCCGGCCTGAAGACGGCCAAGTGTTGTCACATCCCACGTATGCTGGATCACATTGACGCTGAAATCAGTGCCATCAACCGCGTTCACGGTCAGCGACACCCCGTCCAGCGCCACAGACCCCTTTGCGGCGACGAAACGGGCCAATCCCTTTGGCGCCCGGAACCACACAACATGGCTGTCCCCAACCGCCTCAACAGACAGCACCTCGGCCAGACCGTCAACATGGCCTGACACAATATGCCCGCCAAGTTCATCGCCAACCGCCAGCGCACGTTCCAGATTGACCGTATCACCGTGCTGCCAACTGCCAAGCGTGGTCACGCTCATCGTTTCAGCAGATGCAGCAACCTCGTATCCGGTGGCGTCACGCGCCGTCACTGTCAGGCAAATGCCCGCATGACTGATCGATGCACCGATGGGTATCGAAAGGCAGTCCCAGTCGGTTTCGATACGCAGCACACGGTCGCCGCCTTCGCCACCAACAGCGGCAATCTTTCCCGAAGCTGTTACAATCCCAGTGAACATATGCGTGATGTGCCTTCCGTTTGTGGGGTATGCTTACCCCTATTCGGCGGCGCGTTCCATAAGAATGAACCTGTCTGCGCCAAATTGACCTTGATCCATCACCTTGAAAGCAGGTGTCGCAGGCAAACCGGCCAGTTTCTGGGCAGCAACAGACGCGATACCGTCCGCGCCAATGATATGCGGGCTTTGCGTCCATGCAATGCGATCAACTATCTCGGCATGCAACAGGCTGGCAGCAAGTTTCCCGCCAGATTCCACCATCAGATGCGAATGGTCGGCAGCAGCCACAGCGGCCATGACATCTGGCAGTGACAGGCCGCCATGATCATCGGTATCAACAGGCTTCACGACGGCACCGGCGTCGCGCAAAGCTGTCATGTGATCAGCTGATGCATCATGCCGGCAAAACACAGTCACGCCGGTATCTGACACAGCTTTCATCAAGGCGCTGTCAGTCGGCAGTCGCAGATGACTGTCCAGCACATATCGGTGCGGATTATCATCGACAAGACCATGCAAACGGCAGGTCAGTACGGGATCATCAGCGATAACTGTACCGATGCCGGTCATAATCGCATCACAGCGGCTTCGTTGCAGATGAACATAACGGCGCATTTCAGGGCCGGTAATCCACCGCTTCATGCCATCAGCCAGTGCAATGCGGCCATCCATCGATGTCGCTGTCTTCAGGGTGATGAGCGGGCGCGCATGACGCACACGGCAGAGGAACCCGGCCATCACCCGGTGGGCGGCCTCTGCCGCCAGCCCGCAGTCAACCCGCACACCAGCTGCGCGCAGACGGGCAATACCGCGCCCGTCAACGCGGCTGTCAGGATCCTGCACAGCGATCACCACACGCACCACACCCGCAGCAATCAGCGCATCAGCGCACGCGCCAGTCTTTCCCTCATGCGAACAGGGCTCCAGCGTGACATAGGCACATCCACCGCGCGCCGCGTTGCCGGCCATTGCCAACGCCTCGGTCTCGGCATGCGGGCGTCCACCGCGCGCCGTATGACCCACAGCAACAAGCCGGCCAGTCTGATCAGTAATAACGCATCCAACCGGCGGGTTCGGACCTGTTCGCCCTTCAGCACGGCGCGCAGCAGACACAGCAAGCTGCATCCACCGTCGATCCTGATCGGGGCTATCCGGCGTGTTTAGTAAAGACTGGTCGTGTCTGTCCGGCTCAATCGCCAAGCTCTTTCTCCACGAAAGCTTCAAAATCCTTTGCCTCGCGGAAGTTGCGGTAGACAGACGCGTATCTGACATAGGCGACCTGATCGAGTTCTGACAGTGCTGCCATTACCAACTCGCCAACATGCGCAGATGGCACGTCTCCGTCAGGATGGCTTTCCATCTGCCGGACGATCTCGTTGATTGAACGCGCGATATCATCTGCATTCACATCACGCTTGCGAAGGGCGATCTGGAACGAGCGCTCAAGCTTGTCACGATCAAAGACCGAACGCCTGCCACTGCGCTTGACGATGGTGATTTCCCGCAATTGCACCCGTTCAAAGGTCGTGAAACGGGCACCACAGGCCCCGCACAGACGGCGCCGACGAATGGCACTGCCATCCTCTGCCGGACGCGAGTCTTTTACCTGCGTATCTTCACTACCACAAAAAGGACAGAGCATGCTTCACCGCCACGCTACATATTGATGCGGCGGGGAGTGTACACACTATTAGTAGATTGGGAAAGCCCGACAAAGTTCGCGAACATCTTCACGGACTTTTTTCTCAACTATCTGATTGTCCTCAGAATTTTTGGCCAGACCATCCAGTACATCACCGATAAACTCGGCGATTTGGGTAAATTCTGTCTCGCCAAAACCACGTGTGGTCCCTGCCGGCGCACCCAGGCGCACACCCGATGTCACCATCGGCGGCTGGGGATCAAACGGCACACCGTTCTTGTTACAGGTGATACCTGCATTTTCCAGCGATACCTCGGAAATATTGCCTGTCAGACCCTTTGGACGCAGATCAACCAGCACCAGATGCGTATCGGTACCGCCGGACACGATGTCCAGACCGCGGCTGATCAGCCCTTCGGAAAGAACCTGCGCATTGCGAATGACCTGTTCGGTATAGCGACGGAATTCCGGGCGCAGTGCCTCACCAAATCCAGCCGCCTTGCCAGCGATGGCATGCATCAATGGCCCGCCCTGCAGACCAGGAAAGACAGCAGAATTAATCTTTTTGCCCAACGCCTCATCATTCGTCAGGATGATGCCGCCACGACCTGCGCGCAGTGTCTTGTGCGTTGTCGATGTTACGATATGCGCATGCGGAACAGGATTGGGATGCAGACCAGCAGCCACCAGACCGGAGATATGCGCCATATCAACCATCAGATAGGCACCGACCTCGTCAGCCACCTTGCGGAAAGCTGCAAAATCAAGCGTGCGGGGATAGGCTGAGCCACCAGCCAGAATCATTTTCGGCTTACAGGCTTTTGCCTGTTCCAGCAGCGCATCGAAATCGATCTGCGCGGTGTCCTCATCCACCCCATATTGTACAGCATTGAACCATTTGCCTGACAGATTTGGTGCGGCGCCATGTGTCAGGTGACCACCAGCCGCCAAAGACATGCCCAGAATGGTATCGCCAGGCTTGAGCATCGACAGGAATACAGCCTGATTCGCCTGTGCACCGGAATGCGGTTGCACATTGACGAAGGCAGCGCCAAACAATTCCTTTGCCCGTTCAATGGCCAGCGTTTCGACAACATCGATATGCTCACACCCGCCATAATAGCGGCGTCCGGAATAGCCTTCGGCGTATTTGTTTGTGAGGACGGATCCCTGCGCTTCCATCACCGCCGTGCTGACAATGTTTTCAGAAGCAATCATCTCGATCTGGTCCTGCTGGCGAACCAGCTCGTCACCGATGGCTGAGGCCAATGCAGGATCGGACTCAGCAAGCGATGCTGAAAAGAAGCCGTTCATCACGCTCTGTTTTCTGAAATCATCCATAATTTGTCTCCTCGTGCAGGATGTAGCCTGCCAATGTTCAGGTCTCAGTTTTTACTGCTCTTGGTTATTAATGCCGCGCAGCTGTCCCAGCTTGTTCACACGGCGTTCGTGCCGTCCCCCCTCGAACGGGGTTGCCATAAAGGTATCAACACAATCCAGCGCAACCGCGACACCCGTCAGCCGCTGGCCAAGGGCAAGGACATTTGCATCATTATGTTCCCGGCACAACCGTGCTGCCGTCACCTCGTTAACCAGCGCTGCCCGCACCCACTCAAAGCGATTGGCCGCAATAGAAATGCCTATACCACTGCCACATATGGCGATCCCGCGCGATGCCGGGTCGTCCTGCATTGCCTCGGCAAGCCGCGCCCCATAATCAGGATAATCAACAGACTCACCGTCCTGGGGCCCCAGATCAACCGTCTTGTAACCACCATCCGCAAGATGTGTGGCAACTGCCTGACGCAGTTCAATCCCGGCATGATCCGAGCTCAGATATACAGTAGTGATCATGTTGCCGTCCATGTTCAGGGCTCCGTGCGAAGATAACCCTCTTGCGGATGCAGGATGTTGGCCGTCTTTTGCTGTGAAAACAACCTCTGCGACAGACACATTGGTAAAGCGCGCGTTGATTTCAACCCCTGCAAAAACGCCAATGAATAGCGTTGTGGCGACGCCGACAAATTTATCAGTCTTGCCCTGCCCTTTGCGTTCATATCAAAAAAACCGGCCTGACAGAAAAATTCGTATATTTTTTAGTCGACAAGGCACATTTTCGTGCGTAACGTTTTAGTAACAATCGGGGCCAAAAACCGAGTTTAGGGAGAGTGGGCACAAGTAAAGCTTGGCTCAAAAGTTGAAGAAAGGGCAAGGCAGTCAGCCTTGCTTTTTTTTGTCCGGTTTTTGTTCAGGTCTGCGATCAGCCAGGACGTGAACAAGACTGGCCCGCGCTGCGCATGCGCAGACCAATGACAGGTTAGCCGGATGGCAGACCCAGCGTGATCAAACCTGACGAAATGACCAGATTGACCACTGCGCATAGAATACCGGCAATCACCGTGCTGGCGGCAATCTTGCGCCACAGATAGGGCTGGGTTGGTGCCGAGGCGGCATGACCTGCTTCGGGACTGTCTGCCGTACGCACCCCGAATGGCAGGCTCATCAGAAAAATCCACCACCACAACAACAGATAGACAACGAGGCCTGATACAAAATCCATCAGCCGCCGACCTCTTCAAGTTCGATCAATGTGCCGCAAAAATCCTTTGGATGAAGAAACAAAACCGGATTGCCATGTGCGCCGGTCTTCGGCTCACCATTGCCAAGCACGCGCGCGCCCTCATTTACCAGACTGTCCCGCGCGGCAATGATGTCCGTCACCTCGTAACAGATATGATGCATGCCACCATCCGGATTGCGTTCCAGAAAGGCGGTGATCGGTGATGCGGTGCCCAGCGGTTCCATCAGTTCTACCTTGCTGTTGGGCTGGCTGACGAAGACGATCCGCACGCCATGTTCCGGCAAGTCCTGCGGTGCGCTGACGGAGGCGCCAAGCGCACTGCGCCAGCGCGTCGCGGCAGCCTCAACATCCGGCACGGCGATGGCGATGTGATTGATGTTTCCGATCATTGATGTCTCCTGCTCAGGCCACGCCGGCCAGGTCATCACTGCTCAGACGCAGAATATGGACATGCACGATCGGACGCAGGCCAAACATGCTGCGGGCAACCCGGCGAAGCGCCTGCCCGGTGATATCCTCTACCGCCTTGTCCGTGCGCCTGTCGCTGCGTCCCATGGCTGAAAGCGCGTCCTCGATGGCAATGCTGGCAGCGGCGATATAGTCTGTTGCCGCTTCTTCATCTCCAATGCCGGTCTGCGATACCGTGGGTGCCGCACATAACACACCGTTGCGGTTCAGCACCACACTGGCCGTTACCGCCCCATTCCACAACATGCGACGGCGCGCCCGCATCATATCAGACTGGATTTCGATGATCTGACCTTTTTCATGGGTCAAGGCACCGGTATGAACATTATCGATGATGCTGGCTTCGGCAGCAATATCATCGGCCCCGTCCACAAGACGAATGACAGTACCATTGTCGGGGATCAGCGTCTGATGCACCTGACAGCTGTCGGCAAGCGCGGCATGTGCCATCAGATGACGGGCGGTGCCATGCACGGGGATCGCGATCTTTGGCCGAATCAGGCCATACATTTCGATCATTTCATCGCGGGACGGATGACCCGACACATGTACCGGCGCATCCTCGTCGGTCACCAGACGGATCTTGCGCCGGATCAACGCATCCTGGACACGCGCAATGGCAGGCTCGTTGCCCGGTATCTGACGCGAAGAATAAATAACGGTGTCACCCGGATCCAGCGACACGGATTCATGCGTGCCAGCGGCAATTTTGGCCATTGCAGCGCGGGGCTCACCTTGCGTTCCCGTGCAGATGATGACGATATTTTCGCGTGGCAACAGCGCTATATCACCTTCGGCTACAAAATCCGGCAGATCGCGTAAATACCCGACTTCTTGCGCCGCCGACATTGCCCGCTTGATCGCACGGCCAACCACTGCGACGGACCGGTCATTGGCCTGCGCTGCCCTGATGATCGACTGAATACGGGCAACATTGCTTGAAAAACATGTCACAGCAACACGCCCCGTGGCAGCCGCAATGGCATCCTTCAGACCCGCTTCGGCCTCGGCCTCTGACGCGGTGCGCCCCTCAACCATGGCGTTGGTGGAATCCCCGACCATCGCCAGAACACCCTCGTCACCGATCTCGGCAAGGCGGGTGCTGTCGGTATCCGAGCCAAGCCCGGGGGTCGCATCAAACTTCCAGTCGCCGGTATGGAGCAACGTGCCGGCACCGCACCGGATGGCAAGCGCCGTCGGGTCAGGTATCGAATGCGCCAGACCGACCATTTCAACCGAAAAGGCACCAATATCAAACACAGAGCCGGGGCTCATCTCGATCAACGGGATATCGTATTTGTTGCCGTTTTCTGCCAGCTTGCGGCGCAGCAGCGCCAGCGTGAACGCACTGCCATATACAGGACATCCGAGCTTTGACCACATATAGGGAATCGCCCCGAGATGGTCTTCATGACCATGCGTCAGAACAAGTCCGGCAAGCTTGTCACGCCGCGATTCGATGAAGCTCAGATCGGGCAGCACCACATCGATGCCCGGCATGCTGTCATCGGGAAAGGATATCCCCAGATCAACCATCAGCCAGCTACCGTCATAATGGTAGAGGTTGGCGTTCATGCCGATCTCTCCGGAGCCGCCAAGCGGTACGAACAGCAAATCGGAAGGTTTATACATATATCATCCGTCCTGTGCGCGGGCCGCAGCAGAGCTGTTGCGCGCGTAGATTTCGAAAAGGCCCTTCACCGTAAGATCGGGGTCGACAGCGTTGATCCCCGGCAAGTGTGCAGAAAAGAGACCGGCCAGCCCGCCAGTGGCGATCATCGATACATCCCCATAATCTGCGCGAAGCCGTGCCAGAAGGCCTTCAATCATGCTTACATAGCCCCAGAAGATGCCGGATTCCATTGCCGAGACAGTATTTTTTCCAAGGATCGGCAAATCTGCACCAAATTCCCGCAGGGCCAGCCGCGGCAACTGGGCGGCTGCCGCCTCCAGCGCATCAATCGACAGCGCCACCCCCGGCGCGATAATCCCGCCTTCATAAGCCCCGTCTGCGCCAACCAGATCCAGCGTTGTCGCGGTGCCAAAATCCAGAACAATTGCCGGCAGCTGATGGTGCGCCTGTGCCCCGACCGCATTGACCAGCCGGTCTGCACCCGCCTGTTCCGGTTCATCAATATTGATATCAATCCCCAAATCCACACCGTCATCACCGACCAGCAGCGGCACATGTCCGGTTGCGCTGGCCACCGCATCGCAAATAACTGTACTCAGTGCCGGCACCACGCTGGCAACAATCGCACCGGTGACCGCAGCACATCTGTCTGCCCCCAGAAGGTCACGAATAGCTGCTGCGTAATCCGCACTATTCTTGTCTGCATCGGTTTCCAGACGCCAGATCGGCGGGCGGTCCTCAAACAGGTTCCGGCCCACCTCGGCGCAGGCAAGAACGACATTGGTATTGCCGATATCAATTGCTAGCAACATAGTTCACCCCACCAGGTCGACATCACCGGTTGTGATAACATGGCGTTCACCGTCGTCCTGCATCAGATGCAAGGCACCATCCGCGCCAAGCCCGGCAAACCGGCCCTCGACAATATTGTTCGTCCCGCCCTTTTCCGCATCAGCCTTCTTCGCCGCCAACTGTTCCGGTCTGGCAATCCGCATCATGCCTTCGATATGCGCGCAATGCGACAGCCATTCCCGCCTGACCGGATCAAACCCGTCTGTTTCATACGCCATCACACGGGACATCAGGGTGTCAGCATAACATCTGGCAAGTGTTTCCGGGTCTGTTGTGTTGTCACCAAGCTGTACCAGCGACGTTGCGGGCAATTTTGCACCGGGCAAAGCGCCCACCGGGGCAATATTGACACCCGTACCGATCACCACCACCTCGCCGCGTGCCTCCAGCAGGATGCCGCACAGTTTGCCACCACCAGCCAGCACATCATTCGGCCATTTCAGCATCACCGGCACAGTGGCAAGGCAGCGTGCCAGTTCCTGCCGGATTGCCAAGGCCGCGACAAATGACAGGCCAAACCACAGACGCGGTGATATTGCCGGGCGCAACAACATGGAAAAATACATGCCGCCGCGCGACGATGACCAGCCGGCACCGCGGCGACCACGACCCGCTGTCTGTTCACGAACAAGAAAGGCGGTTCCCGAAGGGGCATCCTGTGCAGCAGCAGCCCAGACAAGGTCAGAGGACGAGGTAGCGCTGTCAACAATGGTAATGGCAGCGCCGCCAGTCTTCGAAAGCTCGTCTGTCATCGGACTGTCAATATGGTTCAGCCAGACGCCACAAGCGCCATGGCCGCACCGTCTGCCGCTTCCAGCAGGCTGCCCAGACCAACAAAGAACAGCAACACAACAACCAGGCTGACCCCAAGCACCACGCGGTTGGTAGCCGGAACACCCGGATCAAGCGGGGTATCGGTATCTTCGAAATACATCAGGCGAATGATCCGCAGATAATAGAAGGCACCAACCACCGACATCACCACGCCGATCACCGCCAATGGCACCAGACCCGCCTGCACTGCGGCAAGAAACACATACCACTTGCCAAAAAAGCCGGCCAGCGGCGGAATGCCTGCCATCGAAAACATCATCACCAGCAAACCAAGCGCCAGCATCGGATGGGTACGGGACAGACCTTTCAGATCGACAATCCGTGTTGCCTCTGCCTTGTCACGGCGCATCAGCAGAATAATCGAAAAGCTGCCAGCCCCCATAAAGACATAGCCGGTCATATAGATCATCACGCCCATTGCCCCATCAGGCGACCCGGCAGCCAGACCCGCCAGCGCGTATCCCATATGGGCGATCGATGAATAGGCCATCATCCGCTTTATGTCGGTCTGCATGATCGCGCCAAGCGCGCCAATCACCATCGAGGCAACAGACAGCGCAATCAGCACCTGCTGCCACTGGTCGGCAATACCGCCAAAGGCACCATAGGTCAGGCGCATCATCAATGAAATCGCAGCAACCTTGGGAGCGATTGCAAACAGCGCTGTCACCAGCGTTGGCGACCCTTCATATACATCCGGTGTCCACATATGGAACGGTGCGGCCGATATCTTGAAGGCAAGACCGGATACCATGAACACCATGCCAATGATAAAGACAGGTGGCAGATCGCGGCCAGCCAGGGCAGCGCTGATCTGGCCAAAATCGGTTGATCCGGCAAACCCGTATACCAGCGAAGCACCATACAAAAGCATGCCGGAAGACAACGCGCCGAGAAGGAAATATTTCAGCCCGGCCTCTGATGAACGCAGTGAATTAGTCCGCATCGCAGCCACCACGTAAAGGGGCAGCGACTGCAATTCGATCGCCATGTAAAGCGACATCAGATTGTCAGCCGAAATCATCAACATCATGCCGACCAGCGCCAGCAGAATCAGCAGGCTGTATTCCGGCTTGTTGATGTCGCTGTCGCCTTCGGTACGCAAAGACATGGCCAGCGCGGCAAACGTGCCGAGCATCACCAGAACTTTCATATAGCCGCTAAAGGCATCAGCCGAATACATGCCGCCAAAGGCAGGCGTCATGCCGCCATACGCCCCCGTCACGAGGATTAGCGCGACAACAATGCTGCCCATCGCAATCTGGGTAACACGTCGCGCATTCTGCGCACCTTCGCCGCCAAATGCCGCGACAAGCACCAATACCAGCGCCATGCCGGACAGGAATATTTCAGGCAATGCTGGCAGAATGTCAGCCATCGAGAAATCAATCATGGCTCTATCTCCCCGCGATGACCATGGCGCCGCCAGACGCCGCATTATCCAGAACCGCCAGAATGCTGTTCGCCATCACATCGAGCAGCGAAGCGGGATAAATACCGAACCACAGAACAAGAACGGTCAGAGGTGCGAAAATCAGCACCTCACGGCGGCTGATCCGTTCCATGGCACCAACATCGGCACTTTCAATCGTGCCGAACATCACCCGGCGATAAAGCCACAACATGTAGGTTGCACCCAGAACCAGTCCGGTGGCCGTGAAGAAAGCAACCCAGCTGCTGGCTTTCCACGCGCCAACAAGAACCAGCATTTCGCCGACAAACCCGCTTGTTCCCGGCAGACCGACCGAAGCCAGCATCATGAACATGAAGAACACGGCATAGCGCGGCATGACCGCGGCAACCCCGCCATAGGCGCTGATATCGCGTGTGTGAAGCCGGTCATAGACAACACCAACGCAAAAGAACAACGCCGCCGACACCAGACCATGGCTGATCATCTGGAACATCGCACCGGCAACACCCTGTTCGGTCAGCGTGAAAATGCCGATGGTCACAAACCCCATATGCGCCACCGAGGAATAGGCAATCAGCTTTTTCATGTCCGACTGCGCCAGCGCAACCAGCGATGTATAGACAATGGCGATGATCGACAGGGCAAAAATCAGCGGCGCAAACATTTCAGACGCCAACGGGAACATCGGCAGCGAAAACCGGATGAAGCCGTATCCACCCATTTTCAACAACACTCCGGCAAGAATCATCGAACCGGCTGTAGGTGCCTCGACATGGGCATCGGGAAGCCAGGTGTGAACCGGCCACATTGGTACCTTGACCGCAAAGGACGCAAGAAAACCGATGAACAACCAGGTTTGCACACCGGCAGCAAAGCTGTGCGCGGTCAGTGCCGGAATATCGGTCGTGCCCGCATCCAGATACATGGCAAGCATGCAGACCAGCATCAGGACCGAGCCAAGCAGCGTATAGAGGAAGAACTTGAAGGCTGCATAGACGCGCCGTCCACCGCCCCACACCCCGATGATCAGGAACATCGGGATCAGCACCCCTTCGAAGAACAGATAGAACATCAGCATGTCCAGCGAGGCAAACATGCCAATCATCATCGTTTCAAGCACGAGGAAGGCGATCATATATTCGCGAACGCGGTGCGTGATGGCCTTCCAGCTGGCCAGAATTGCCAGCGGTGAAAGCAATGTCGACAGCAGGATGAAAGGCATCGAAATGCCATCAACACCCAGATGATAGCTGATACCGACAGCGGGCAGCCAGGCGCGATTTTCCTCAAACTGATAGCCGCTGCTGGTGCTGTCAAAACCAAATACCAGCGCCAGCGAGATGATGAAGGTAAAGCCGCTGACCCACAGCGCAACATGGCGCGCGTTGCGGGTAACAGACGCCTCATCACCGCGTATCATCAACAGAAACAGGACGCCGATCATCGGCAGGAATGTGATGATCGTCAGCAAAGGCCAGTTTTCAATCATCGCCTAAAGTCCCCCGAAGCGCAGGTAATACCACGTGACCAGCACGACCACACCGATCAGCATGGCAAAGGCATAATGGAACACGAAGCCGGACTGCAGCCGTGCAGCAAATGCTGACACCCGCACAACCATCGCCGACATGCCATCAGGACCAAACCCGTCAATCACATCGCGGTCACCGCGTTGCCACAGGAACGCACCAAAGCGCACGGCCGGACGAACAAACAGGATGTCGTACAGCTCGTCAAAATACCACTTGTTGAAAAAGAACTTGTGGATCGGTGAAAAGGTCCGCGCCATGGCCGCCGGAACGCCCGTCCAGACGGCATAGCACAGCACGGCAATCACCACGCCCGATGTGGCCAGCCCCACCGGCAAAAGCTTTACCCAGGTCGGCACATGATGCGCGTGCTCCATGGCGTGATGCTCAGGCAGAATGAAAATCGAATCGCCCCAGAAGGCGGCCATATCGTGTCCGACAAACAATTCATAACCCAGCCAGCCCGAGAAAATCGCCCCTACCGCCAGAACAAACAGCGGCACTGTCATGACCAGTGGTGATTCATGGATATGCGACATCACCTCTTCCGAGGCCCGCGGCTTGCCATGGAACGCCATGATCAGCAGGCGCCAGCTATAGAAGGCAGTCAGGAAGGCGGCCAGACACCCAAGCCAGAACGCCATATTGCCAACGGGTGTATGGGCGGCAAAAGCTGCCTCGAGGATCATGTCCTTGGAATAGAAGCCGGCAAAGAACGGGAAGCCGGCAAGGGCCAGAGAGCCAACCCACATCATCACATAGGTGACCGGAATCTTGCGCCAGATCCCGCCCATATTGCGCAGATCCTGCTCATCTGACATGGCGTGGATCACCGAGCCGGCGCCAAGGAACAGCAGCGCCTTGAAAAAGGCGTGTGTTGTCAGGTGAAACATGGCCGCCGGATAGGCAGACACACCAGCAGCAAAGAACATGTAGCCAAGCTGCGAACATGTCGAATAGGCAATCACGCGCTTGATATCGAATTGCGTAAAGCCGACCGTGGCGGCAAAGATGGCGGTCAACGCCCCGACAACAGTGATGATATCCAGCGACAGCGGCGCATATTCAAGCATTGGCGACAACCGGCAGACCATAAAGACGCCGGCCGTAACCATTGTCGCGGCGTGAATCAGCGCGGATACAGGTGTCGGGCCTTCCATCGCATCAGGAAGCCATGTGTGAAGGCCAAGCTGGGCCGATTTGCCCATCGCACCGATGAACAGCAGGATACCGGCAACCTCAAGCGCTGGCATGGCCTGACCAAGGAACCCGATCTCGGTGTAGCGCATCGCCGCCGCATTGGCGAAAATATCATCAAACTGGACAGACCCGAAAATCTGGTAGACCGCAAGGATGCCAAGCGCGAAACCGAAATCACCAACCCGGTTGACGACGAAGGCCTTCATCGCGGCCGTGTGCGCACTTTCCTTTTTGTACCAGAAACCGATCAGCAGATATGAGGCAACACCAACACCTTCCCAGCCGAAGAACAGCTGCACCAGATTATCGGCGGTGACCAGCATCAGCATGGCAAAGGTGAACAGGCTGAGATACGCCATGAAGCGGGCCCGCGCATTATCATGCGACATATAGCCAATCGAATAGATATGAACCATCGATGACACGCCGGTCACCACAATCAGCATGACCGCGGTCAGGGTGTCAAAGCGTAACCGCCACATCGCCTCAAAATCGCCCGAAACAATCCAGCGCGCGATATCAATGGTGATCGGCTGGCCTCCAATGGCAACCTGGGCGAAGGCGATAATCGAAAACAGCAGCGACAGCAACAGACCGGTGACAGTCACCAGCTCGGCCGCGCGATCCCTGTTTCCAAGGCTCAGGATGCCAGCAATGATGGCGCCAAACAGGGGCAGAAAAACAATCGAGGCGTACATGCCAGCCTAGCCTTTCATCATGTTCACATCCTCGACCGCAATCGATCCGCGGTTGCGGAAGAAAACAACGAGAATGGCAAGGCCGATCGCCGCTTCGGCAGCGGCAACGGTAAGAATGAACAGCGAGAATATCTGGCCTTCAAGATCGCCGTTATAGGCGGAAAAGGCGACCATGTTGATATTAACGGACAGCAGCATCAGTTCGATCGACATCAGGATGGTGATGACATTCTTTCGGTTCAGGAAAATCCCGAACGCACCAAGGGCAAACAGAATGGCCGAGACCGCAAGGTAATGGTTCAGTGAAAGTTCAAGCATGCCCTAACCCTCGCGCTTGCTGGCAACAACGGTGGAGATGGTGCGGGCCGCCGCGCCAACCGGCACATCGACAACCTCAACCGTCTCGTCACGCCGCCGCATATTCTGCTCGGCAATCACCTGACGGCGTACACCGACACGCCGCCGCATAGTCAGTGAAATGGCCCCGATCATGGCAACCAGAAGGATCAGCCCGGCAACCTGGAACAGATAGATATATTTGGTGTAGAGAACGTTGCCCAACGCCCGCGTGTTGCTGATATCCGTTGCTGCCGGCAGGGTCACCCCGTCAAAGGCATCGCCGTAAACAGCGGCCACCAGTTCAAACACCAGAATGCCGCCAACAGCCAGTCCCAGCGGCAGATATTTCTGAAAACCTGCGCGCATCTCGGCGAAGTTGATGTCCAGCATCATCACCACAAACAGGAACAGCACCGCCACAGCGCCGACATAGACGACCACCAGAAGCATGGCGATGAATTCCGCACCGATCAGGACGAACAGACCCGCGGCGTTAAAAAAGGCCAGAATCAGAAACAGCACCGAATAGACAGGGTTGCGGGATATCACAACCATCGTGCCAGCCGCCAGCATCACGCCGGCAAACATATAGAAGAACAGCGCCTCAATCATCGCGCCCTCCCCTTATGGCTGCCGATCATGGCTGCACACCATGCCAACCCGCAGGTTTTGGTATTCATGGTCAATGTTATATCCCCCCTCGCCGCAGCGCGTTCTAGCGCCACTGCGCGTCCGCTGCCAGATTGCGGGCAATCTCGGTTTCCCAGCGGTCGCCATTCGCAAGGAGCTTGTCCTTGTCGTAGTACAGTTCTTCGCGTGTCTCGGTGGCGAATTCGAAGTTCGGCCCCTCAACAATGGCATCTACCGGACAGGCTTCCTGACAGAAACCGCAATAGATGCATTTGGTCATATCGATGTCATAGCGCGTCGTACGGCGGCTGCCATCATCGCGCGGTTCCGCCTCGATGGTGATGGCCTGTGCCGGGCACACTGCTTCACACAGCTTGCAGGCGATGCAGCGCTCTTCCCCATTCGGATAGCGGCGCAACGCATGCTCGCCGCGGAATCGCGGTGACAGCGTTCCCTTCTCATAGGGGTAGTTGATCGTCACTTTCGGCTTGAAGAAATATTTCAACGTCAGGAACAGGCCCTTGCCAAGCTCCAGCAGCAGAAACGAACGCAGACTGTTTACCATTGCACTCATTGGAAATTCCCTTGCCTAACCGGCGACCGTCGGCAGATTGCCGGTCCACAGAAGAAAGCCTGATGTCAGCACCACATAGATCAGCGAAAACGGCAGGAAGACCTTCCAGCCAAGCCGCATCAACTGGTCATAGCGATAGCGCGGTGTGGTCGCCCGCACCCACAAGAAGACAAACAGCAGCAGCATCACCTTGAGAATGAACCAGATCGGTCCCGGCACGATGTTCAGCGGCCAGATATCGAACGGTGGCAACCAGCCACCAAGGAACAGTACGGTTGTCATGCCGCTCATCAAGATCATGTTGGCATATTCACCAAGGAAGAAGAGCGCAAAGCTCATCGAGGAGTACTCAACAAAATAACCGGCCACCAGCTCGGACTCACCTTCGGGCAGATCAAAGGGCGCGCGGTTTGTCTCGGCCAGTGTCGAGATGAAGAAGACGAGAAACATCGGCAACAACGGCAGCGCAAACCACATGCCGCGCTGTGCCTCAACAATCGCTGTCAGGTTCAATGAACCCACACACACCAGCACATTGATGATAACCAGACCCATTGACACTTCGTAGGAGACCATCTGCGCCGCCGAGCGCAAGGCCCCCAGAAACGCGTATTTGGAATTACTGGCCCACCCCGCCATGATCACGCCGTAAACCCCAAGCGAGGAAATCGCGAACAGATACAGAATGCCGACATTGATATCGGCAATAACAAGACCTTCACCAAACGGGATCACCGCCCAGGCAACAAGTGCCAGAATGAAGGTCAACATCGGCGCCAGCATGAACACGACCTTGTTCGCTCCAGCTGGCAGAATGGTTTCCTTGACCATCAGCTTCAGCGCATCGGCAAAGGGCTGGAACAGGCCAAACGGACCAACAACATTCGGCCCCTTGCGCAACTGCATAAAGCCGATCACCCGACGTTCGGCAAGTGTCAGATAGGCAACCGCTATCAACAGCGGGCCCACCACCACCATGATTTTCGCCACGATCCAGGCAAGTTCGATGACATAGCTGTTGGTCAGAAATTCCATGTCGCTACTCCGCCGCGTCCCGCGCGCCATCTTCGGCAAGCGCCATCATGCACTGACCCATTGTTTCTGATGCCCGGCTGATGGCGCAGGTCATGTAAAACCCGTCCAGCGCCGAATCGATGGCTGCAGCTGTCAGCTTGCTGCGTCCGCCAAACTTTGCCCATTTTGCAGATACCACCTCATCACGCGCGGCAAAATGCGGAACAGCCTCATACAGGCTCTCACGCAGGTCATCCAGCGAGTCAAATCCCAGATTGATGCCAAGACGGGCTGCCATCGCGCGAATAATCGCCCAGTCTTCACGCGCTTCACCCGGCGGAAAGGCGGCGCGGCTGGCATATTGAACCCGCCCTTCGGTATTCACATAAATACCATCCTTTTCGGTATAGGCCGCGCCCGGCAACACGACATCCGCATGATGCGCACCGCGATCACCATGATGTCCCTGATAGACAACAAACGCCTTGGACAGACGCGCGTGATCAATCTCGTCAGCGCCCATCAGCCACACAACATCCAGTTCGCCAGCCTCTGCCGCCTTGTACATGCCAGCCACATCCAGTCCGCCGCGATCAGGCGTGAAGCCAAGATCAAGTCCGCCAACGCGTGCGGCTGCCGTGTGCAGAATGTTAAACCCGTTCCAGCCACCGCCAACAACACCATAGGCATCGGCAATGTCACGCGCCTTGCCAAGAATGGCAGCCCCGTCAGAACGCGTCAGCGCACCCATCCCGACAATGACCATCGGGCGCTTTGCCTTTTTCAGCTTGGCAGCAAATTTCGATTTTCCGCTCAGCACATCATCAAGCAGCGCCGGATCATCACCGAGATGCAGCGCATCATAGGTCAGATCATTCTTCGGCCCGATGACGGCTACAGGCAGGCGCGTGGCCAGCCAGTTGCGGCGAATACGGGCATTCAGCACCGCTGCCTCGATACGCGGGTTGCTGCCGATGATCAGCAGCGCGTCGGCATCATCAATACCGGCAATGGTAGAATTGAACAGGTAACCGGAACGTGCGCCGCCGATCTTTGCGCTATCCTGACGGCAATCGATATGGCCGCTGCCAAGCTTGCCCATCATCATCTTCAGCGCAAACATTGATTCCGCATCGCACTGATCACCGGCAATGGCAGCCACGGCTTTCGGTTTTGCCTTCTTCATCTTTGCTGAAATGGCCGAAAAGGCATCATCCCAGCTTGCCGGCGCAAGCTTGCCATCGCGTCCCCGCATATACGGGCGGTCAAGACGCTGGCGGCGCAACCCGTCGATTGCATAACGGGTCTTGTCGGAAATCCATTCCTCGTTGATGTCTTCGTTCAGTCGCGGCAGGACCCGCATCACCTGCGCCCCGCGTGCATCGACACGGATATTGCTGCCAACCGCATCCATGACATCGACGGATTCAGTCTTGCTCAATTCCCATGGACGGGCAGCAAAGGCATAGGGCTTTGAGGTCAGCGCGCCCACCGGACACAGATCAATCACATTGGCCGACAGCTCGGACACCAGTGTTTTTTCAAGATAGGTGGTGATTTCCATCGATTCACCACGGCCAATCGCCCCCAGTTCCGGCACACCGGCAATTTCAGTCGCAAAGCGGACACAGCGCGTGCAATGGATGCAGCGCGTCATCGTGGTGCTGATCAGCGGGCCCATATTCTTGTCTTCGACAGCGCGCTTGTTCTCTTCATAGCGCGAGGCATCATAGCCATAGCCCATCGCCTGATCCTGCAGATCACATTCGCCGCCCTGGTCACAGATCGGGCAGTCCAGAGGATGATTGATCAGCAGAAATTCCATCACCCCTTCGCGGGCCTTCTTGACCCGGTCCGTATCGGTGCGGATGACCATGCCGTCGCCAGCCGGCATTGCACATGACGCAACCGGCTTTGGCGCGCGTTCCATATCGACAAGACACATCCGGCAATTGCCGGCAATGGACAGGCGATCATGATAGCAGAAACGCGGCACTTCAACGCCAGCTTCCTCGCAGGCATGAAGAACAGTGGCGCCGTTCTCGACCTCTACCTCAACACCATTCACTGTCAGCTTTGGCATGATTTTCCTGTCCCCTATTCCGCAGCTTCGACCGCGCTTGCAGCACGGTGCGCAACGATCCGGCGCTCGATTTCCGGCCGGAAATTCTTGATCAGCCCCTGAATTGGCCAGGCCGCAGCATCACCCAGCGCGCAGATGGTATGGCCTTCAACCTGACGCGTTACCTGTTCCAGCGTGTCGATCTCGTGGATCTCGGCCTCACCCCTGACAAGGCGTTCCATCATCCGCCACATCCAGCCGGTGCCTTCACGGCACGGGGTGCACTGACCGCAGGATTCATGCTTGTAGAAATAGGACAGGCGCGAGATCGCCTTGACGATATCGGTGCTCTTGTCCATCACGATCACGCCAGCTGTACCAAGGCCGGTACCGGCATCTTTCAGCGCATCAAAATCCATGGTGATGGTGCTGCAGACATCCTGCGGCAACAGCGGAGTGGATGACCCGCCAGGTATCACTGCCAGCAAATTGTCCCAGCCGCCACGTACACCGCCCGCATGCTTTTCGATCAGATCGCGCAGCGGAATGCCCATTTCCTCTTCAACATTGCAAGGCCGGTTCACATGGCCCGAGATGCAGAAGAGTTTCGATCCGGTATTATTGTCCTTGCCAAGACCGGCAAACCAGTCAGCGCCGCGCCGCAGAATGGTTGGCACGACAGCAATCGATTCAACGTTATTGACCGTGGTCGGACAGCCATACAGACCTGCGCCAGCCGGAAATGGCGGCTTCAGGCGCGGCTGGCCCTTTTTGCCTTCAAGGGATTCAATCAACGCGGTTTCCTCACCGCAGATATAGGCCCCGGCACCGCGATGCAGATAGATATCGAACTTCCAGCCCGATTTCGCGGCATTATCGCCCAGAAGACCCGCTGCATATGCCTCATCAATGGCTGACTGCAGACGGCGCGCCTCATTCACGAACTCGCCGCGGATATAGATGTAGGCTGCATGCGCCCGCATCGCGAAACCGGCAATGACACAGCCTTCCAGCAGCTTGTGCGGATCATTGCGAATGATATCGCGGTCCTTGCATGTGCCGGGCTCTGATTCATCGGCATTCACCACCAGAAAATGCGGGCGGTCGCCAACTTCCTTGGGCATGAAAGACCATTTCAGGCCCGTCGGAAACCCGGCACCGCCGCGCCCGCGCAAGCCGGATGCCTTGACCCGCTCGACAATTTCATCATGGCCAAGCTTCAGAATTTTGGCCGTATTTGACCAGTCACCACGCTTTTTTGCTCCGGCCAGACCGGGATCGGCCCATCCATAGAGATTGGTGAAAATGCGATCTTCGTCTTTCAGCATTCGTCCCTCCCTATTCCGCCGGCTTCAGGGCGGCAAGACTTGTTGCACCGCCATCTGCCTCGGAGCCTGACCGGCCTGATACCGAACCAACAGGCAATGGTGCATCCGCTTCGAGTGAATCCAGCAGCGCACCGGTGCTGGCATAATCCAGATCTTCGTAGAAATCGTCATTCACCTGCAGGATCGGCGCATTCACACACGCGCCGAGGCATTCCACCTCAAGCAAGGTGAAACGCCCGCAATCCGAGGTTTCGCCTGACGCAATGCCATAGCGGTCCTTGATGCAGCGCATCATCGAATCCGACCCACGCAGCCAGCACGGTGTGGTTGTGCAGGCTTGCAGGAAATATTTACCGACCGGTTTCAGATTATACATCGTGTAGAAGGTCGCCACTTCCAGCACGCGAATTTCGGCCATGTCCAGCTTGTTGGCGATCAGTTCAATCGCCCTCATCGGGATCCAGTTATCATGCTGTCGCTGGGCCAGATCCAGCAGTGGCATCACCGCACTGGCCTGCCTGCCTTTCGGATATTTGGCGATGATCCTTTTGATCTCAGCTTCGTTTTCCTTGGTAAAGGCAAAGCTGTCGGGCTGGTCATCAGCGATACGGGCGTCGATGCTCATCTGTCAATCTCACCAAAAACAACGTCAAGCGATCCGATGATCGCCACCGAATCTGCCAGCATATGGCCGCGCGACAGGTAATCTACAGCCGCCATGAAGTAAAAGCCCGGCGCGCGAATCTTGCACCGGTAAGGTTTATTCGACCCGTCAGCAACCAGATAGACGCCGAATTCGCCTTTTGGTGCTTCAACAGCGGTATAGCTGTCGCCTTCGGGAACATGAAAGCCTTCAGTGTACAGCTTGAAGTGATGGATCAGTGCTTCCATCGAATTCTTCATATCGCCGCGCTTTGGCGGGGTCACCTTGTTGTTTTCGGCCAGAACCGGACCGTCAGGCATATTGTCGATACATTGGCGAATGATCCGCAGCGACTGGCGCATTTCCTCGATACGCACCAGATACCGTGCATAGCAATCGCCGGTCTTGCCTACCGGAATGTCGAAATCCATCTCGCTGTAGACATCATAGGGCTGCGACTTGCGCAAATCCCAGGCCACACCGCTGGCGCGCAGGCACGGGCCGGTCATGCCCAGATCAAGCGCCGCTTCCTCGGTAATCACCCCGATATCGACCGTCCGCTGTTTGAAAATACGGTTCTCGGTCAGCAGGGTTTCCATATCGCTGACAAAGCTTGGAAAGCGCTCAGCCCAGTCACCGATCTCGTCCAGCAGCCCGTCAGGCAAATCCTGATGCACACCGCCAGGGCGGAAATAGGCAGCGTGAAGACGGGCACCGCAGGCGCGCTCATAAAAGCCCATCAGCTGTTCGCGTTCCTCAAACCCCCACAGAAGCGGCGTCATCGCGCCCACATCAATGGCAAAGGTTGTCAGGTTCATCACATGGTTCAGGATACGGCCGATCTCGCAATACAGGACGCGGATATACTGGCCGCGCAGCGGCACCTCGATCCCGACCGCCTTTTCAACGGCCAGTGCCCAGGCATGTTCCTGATTCATCGGCGATACGTAATCCAGCCGGTCGAAATATGGCAGCGCCTGAAGATAGGTTTTGTGCTCAATGAGCTTTTCGGTACCGCGATGCAGCAGCCCGATATGCGGGTCGGCGCGCTCAATCACCTCACCATCCATTTCCAGCACAAGACGCAAAACGCCGTGCGCTGCCGGATGCTGCGGGCCAAAATTCATGGTGATGGGTTTGATCTGCATCTCTGCCATGGTCTGTTCCCTCACCCGTCCTTGCTGGCTTTTTCATCGCCCGGGATATTGGCCTGCATACCTTCCCACGGGCTGAGAAAATCAAAATCACGAAATTCCTGAACCAGACTGACAGGCTCATTCACGACGCGGCGCAATGTATCGTCATATCTGACCTCCACATGGCCGGTCAGCGGAAAATCCTTGCGCAGCGGATGGCCTTCAAAGCCATAGTCTGTCAGCAAGCGCCGCAAATCGGGATGGCCGGCAAAAAAGATGCCGAACATGTCCCACGCCTCGCGCTCCGGCCAGTTGGCCGATGAATAGACCTGGGTAATGGATGGCACCGCCTGCCCCTCGCCGACGCTGACCATAACGCGCATGCGCATATTGTTGCGCATCGACAGCAGCACATAGACCATTTCAAACCGGTCCGGACGCTCTGGATAGTCAACGGCTGTCAGATCAATCATCTGGTTGAAAGCAGCGTGCTGGTCATCGCGCAGGGCCGTCAGCGTTGCAACGATAGAGGTAACACCTGTCCGCAGGACGATCTGACCCTGATGAACCGACGCGTCCTCGAGCATGTCTCCCAGCAGATTGCGCAGATGATCAATCATCAACGCCTGCGGGCTTGGCACATCAGCAATGCCTGTTTCAGATGTTTCGGTGGCCTCGGTCATGCACCTGTTCCCGTTACCCGTCTAAGGGCCATCAATTAACCGCCGCCGGGCGTCATGCCGACGGGCAACAAGGTGCCTGTGGTTTTGTCTGCCAGCGTAACCCAGGCACCGGGGGTCACTGTCAGCCTTTTGGCCCTGCCGCCGCAACGACAGGCCGTCGAATATTGGCCGCTATCCGCGCGCGATGGTCGCGGTGCGTTTGATTTTCTTCTGCAGCTGCAGCATTCCGTAGATCAGCGCTTCTGCGGTTGGCGGGCAGCCCGGCACATAGACATCAACCGGCACAATGCGATCACATCCACGCACCACTGCATAGGAATAGTGGTAATACCCGCCACCATTGGCGCAAGACCCCATGGACAGGACCCAGCGCGGCTCTGGCATCTGGTCATAAACCCGACGCAAGGCGGGCGCCATCTTGTTGGTCAGGGTGCCGGCCACGATCATCACGTCTGACTGGCGCGGGCTGGGCCGAAACAGCATGCCGTACCGGTCCATGTCATATCTGCTGGATGCTGAATGGATCATCTCGACAGCGCAGCAGGCAAGCCCGAAGGTCATCGGCCATAATGATCCTGACCGCGCCCAGTTGAACAGCTTGTCGGCACTGGCGATAACGAAACCGCGATTGGTGATCTCATCACCAACGGCGTTCAGAATGGCGTCCTGCTCGGGACCTGGCCCGATCGGCGGCGCGGTGCGGGGGTCAATCACTCCCATTCCAGGGCTCCCTTCTTCCACTCATAAATGAACCCGACCGTAAGAACAGCAAGGAAGATCATCATTGACCAGAACCCGAACATTCCGATCCCGCCGAGCGAAACCGCCCATGGGAAAAGGAACGCCACTTCCAGATCAAAAATGATGAAAAGGATCGCGACGAGGTAAAAGCGCACGTCAAACTGACGGCGCGAATCATCGAACGCATCAAAGCCACATTCATATGCGGCCATCTTCTCGTCGTCAGGCCGCTGATTGCCAAGAATCAACGATCCGGCAACCAACGCTATGGCAAGACCGAGGGCGATAGCAAAAAACACCGCAATCGGCAGATATTCGGATAAAAGCTCAGGCACCTGGCTCTCCGTTTCGGTTGGGAAAACCTAAGCCTGAATAATTCAGCCATCCCCCAAAAGCAAGGGAAACCGGCACCCGTAAAGCGAGATAAAATGCCACCCCCTGCCGCACAACTGCAATCAGGTGACCGGCGTGTGGTAAATATCAGAAAACCCAGCGTTCGCCATGCGTCAGCGCCCGGAAATCTGCGGTGTCCAGACCGGCATCGCGCATCGCCTGATCAAGGCGCACGGGCGGCTCGGCAAGCGGCTCCAGTGTCAGCTTGAACGTACCCCAGTGGATGGCCACCGCACGGCGCGCGCCAAGATCGCGAAAAATCTGCACAGCTTCCTCGGGTGTGCAATGCGACTCGACCATAAAATCACGCGGCGCATAAGCCCCGATGGGGATCGCTGCAAGATCCGCCTCACCCAGCCGGTTCCGTGTTTCCTCAAAATCTGTGCTGTAGCCGGTATCGCCGGCAAAGTAGAACTGAAAATCGTCGGCAAAGCGGATCATGAACCCGGCCCACAATGTCTTGTTGCGATCAAAGAATGAACGCGAGCTCCAATGCCGCGACGGGGTCGCTGTCACCGTCATGCCCGGCAGCTCGGCAGCCTGCCACCAGTCAAGTTCCCTCACATCCGTAAAACCGGCTTCGCGCACATAACGCCCGACGCCCAATGGGGCGATGACGGTTATGTCAGGCTGCAGCGCCGCCAGCTGGCGCAGGGTTGGCATGTCCAGATGATCATAATGCGCGTGCGAAATCACCACCAGATCGATGTCCGGCAGCCCGCCCAGCTGGCGCGCCGGCGGCACCACCCGCTTTGGCCCGCTGAATGACACCGGCGAGGCACGCTCGGAAAACATCGGATCGGTCAGCACTGTCTTGCCCGCATGCTCGAACAGCAATGTGGCATGCCCGATCCATGTCACCGCATCATCGGCCTTGCCGGGCGCTGCATTGTCTGCGGCCGACATCACCGGAAAGCCTTGTGTTTCAGCCGGATCAGCCTCACGCGTCATAAAGCGCCCGGCAAGGCCAAGCACGTCGAAAAAGCCCTTGTCGTGGCGATGCCCCTTATCATGCTGGAACGTCTTGCTGACCGGATCAAACTGCGACGAAAAGGAATAGTCAGGCATCGTTGAGCACCCTCCCAACAGGGCTGCCAGCAGTGCCAAGATGAAGATTGACGGTGACCGGGACATGCACATGCAAACAGCCAGTTCAAGATTGTGTATATCAGCTGCATGCCTACCAAGCCGCGGGCAGAGGCGAAAGGTAAATCGGCGCAACCGCAGCCGCCGCGCAGACCGGGCAGTCGCAAACCTTTAAAGCTGATGGACTTCACCCGCCAAAGGTTGTTACAGAACGGTTAATGATGACGACTGGTCATGATGACGGCAGGGTTGCGCTGGTCACGGCTGTTAACAGGGTAGAACGGGATGTCGCGTAACGCCGCAATGCTGCTGATCATGACGGGGGCAAGCTGTATGAGCTTTGTCGGCCTTGTCATGCGTCTTCTGGACACCGAAGACGGCATGGTGATCCTGTTCTATCGGTCGATGACGCTGGCGGCCATGGTGGCCCTTGTCGCCTGCCTGCGCCGCAAACAGGCCCCGCTGGCCTTTCTGGCAAGTCTCGATCGCACTGACATGGCTATCGGCGTGATGCTGGCCATCGCTTTTTCAACCTATGTCTATGCGATGCTGCTGACATCGGTGGCGTCGGCATTGCTGTTGTTGAGCCTGTCACCATTCTTTGCTGCGATTGTCGGCTGGCTATGGATTGGCGAGCGTCCGCACCGGCTGACATGGCCGGCCATGGCGCTGGCACTTGTCGGTGTGATCCTGATGATCGGCGACGGCTTCACCCTTGGCAAAACCACTGGCAACATGTTTGCGCTGGCATCGGCCCTGACCTTTGCCATCATGCTGGTGCTGGCGCGTCGCAGCGGCCGGACTGATGTCCTTGGCGGGACGTTTCTTGGCGGTGTCTTCACCATCATTCTGGCTGGCGTATCGGCCCTGCTGTTTGGCAAGGGTGTTGGCATTTCCGGGTACGATCTGGCGTTGACGATGTTCATGGGTGCCTTCACCATCGGCATTGGTATTGCGCTGGTCACATGGGGCACTGGCTATGTACCAGCCGCCGAGGTCAGCCTTCTGGTGCTTGTGGAAAGCGTTCTTGGTCCGATCTGGCCGTGGATTTTTCTGGGCGAGGCAATGACCGTATCAGAGATCGTCGGCGGCATGATTGTTCTGGTCGGGGTGGCGACACTGGCGCTGGCAACGCGAGACCGTGCCGCCCCCGGCACGGCACTTGATGCTGGCACTGACCCGGATCACAAGGAGCCGCAATGACTGATCCCGATACCAAAGAGGCTGCAGATCTGCCCACCGATAAAGCGGCACTGAAAGACGAAACAGAGGCACCGGGGCTGGCCAATCTGATGGGATTTGGCGGGTTGATCCCGTTTTTCCTGTGTGCTGGTGCTGCGCATAGCGGTGTTTCGCCCTGGAACTTGCTGGCGATTATGGCCTGCGGCATCTATGGCGGCATCATTCTCAGCTTTATTGGGGCTGTGCATTGGGGCCTTGCGATGCAGGACGGACGCCCGCAGCGGTATTTTGTATGGTCAGTCGTACCGGCCATATATGCCTGGCCGATGGTGGTATTGCTGGATTCAGAGATGACCTTGCTGGCGCTGATCCCGGGTTTTTTGCTGGCCTGGGGCGTGGACTACCGCGCATGGGAAGCCGGGCTGTTGCCAGGATGGTATATGCGGCTGCGGCACATTCTGACGCTTGGTGCCACGCTGGCCATGGCAGCAGGATCACTGGCCGTAACCAGCTATTCCTATCACTGACATTCTGTCAGCGCCCTAGAGGCTGCGTCACCCGCGCGCGCGTATCATGATCATGTTGCCAGCCATCACCAGCGCCAGTCCGGCCAGCGCCAGCCATGTCCATTCAAAGCCTTCAAAATTCGCCGAGATCAGCAGCGCAAATACCGGAAAGATCACAGTGGCATAGGCCGCACGCCCCGGCCCGATTCGCCCGATCAGGCTGAGATAGCTCACGAAAGCCAGCACCGATGAGATCACAACCAGCCAGGCAAGGCTGCCAAGATAGGTGACGGTCGGATCGATGATGAATTCATGCCCGCGCACCAGAGAGACGAGCACCATGAAAACCGTGCCATAGACCATGCCCCAGCTTGTCGATGCAAACACATGGATGCCACGTTTCTGCGTGGCCGCTGACATCAGATTGCCAACACAAAAGCTGATCGTTCCGGCCCCGCCAAAAAGCAGTGCCAGCCCGACAGTCGACGAGACCTGAAGTTCTGGCGCAAAAATCAATCCCAGCCCGCACAGCCCGGTCACAGACGCAACAAGCTGCATACCGTTCGGCGGCGCCCGGCTGACCACCGCCACCATCAACACATTGATCAGCGATGAGGTGGACAGGATGACTGCCAGCAAACCCGAGGCAGCGAACAGGCTGGCATTGTAGAAAAGAGCAAAATTGGTCGAAAACAAAAGCACGCCAAGGCCCGCAAAAACCAGATGTGCATCTCGTCCGTAACGAAGGCGGATCCCGCGAAACCGTGAAAGGGCCAGCATCAGGGCCGATGCAGCAAAAAAGCGCCAGGCAAGCGAGACCTCGGGCGCGACGGCACCCATCTGCAGGCTTAACGGATACCAGCTTGTTGACCAGCCGAAAATAACGGCGGCATAGAGAAAAAAATCATAGGGGCGCATTATGCTTGTCTAGGATGCCCCCGCATGGGTGGCAAAGATGGATGGCAATGCCACTTCCATCAATTCCAGATCGTCACTGCACCCATGAAACTTTGCCGCTCTCCCCGGCGGCACAACAAAGGCATCACCGGCGGACAACTGAAAATCAGGCTCACCCTCGACAGACAGTGTCATACGTCCCGTCATGACAAAATCGAACAATATATCGCAATCATGCACCGCGGTTACGCTGTCACCGCCCTGCCATTTTGCCACCGTTACCCCGGCCACGCCGTTGGTGCCATCCCCAATACCGGTATCGCGCACGGTAAAGCCCGGCAGACGCCACTCTGCCCATATCGCCTCTGCTTCGCGGTGATGCACAAAGCGCTGACCCTGAAAGCGCCTGTCAGGATTGGCGGGCCCGTTCGGCAATGTCATTTCATGATCGATGGTGGTGACATGTTCGGCTGGTACGCCGATTTCAACAACCTCTATATTTTCTGAAGCAAACAGAACCCGGTGCCTGATTTCTGGTGGCTGAATCACGCAGTCGCCTGCATGCAGCCGAAATTCCGGCCCCTGATCCTCATAGACCAGATCAACCCAGCCAGCGACACAGAAGATAAGCTGAAATCCGACCGTGTGATAATGCACCATGTCGGGCACCGGCCCACCATCGGGAATCCGGATATGGCTGGCGATGATCGACCCGCCAAGCCGGTCAGGAATAAGATCGCGGTAATGCATGCCGGCGCGCCCGATCACCCAGGGGGCCGCATCCGCAAGGCGGCGCACGATATAGCTGTGCTGAGTTGGCGGGGTGACCAAAGGCGGGTCACGCTGTTCAATGACAATCCGCATGCCGTTGGGTGCGGTGATTTCAGCCGCACCGCCAGCAATGCTGGCCGGGTCGCTCACCAGCAGGCGCAAATCGGGGATACGGCTGTGATCGGCAATCGTCGCATCAAGCCTTATCCGCACTCCATGCGCCGACAAGATGGCAACCGCCGGATCATCTGCCGGAAAAATCTTGTCGAGCCGGAAGCCGAGCGTCTTGGTAAAAAATGGCATATCAGCCGCGATACCCGAAGACGGCACGACAATTTCGGCGATGGCACCGGACAGCGCCTCTGTCGGGGTTCTATCCGTCATCGGAGGGCACGCTGATTTTCCACGCATCCGCATCTACAGGCAGGAATGCCTCAACCGAGGCAGCCGCAATCACCATTGTATCGCCATGTTCCGTATCCTCGACATTCAACCCGCCACGCACCAGCGTCACAACCGGGTTTCCGCGTGGCAGCTGTTCTGCAACTGCGTCCGCATCCACCTTGCCGGGTTCCTGCACGCCGATCGTGACCTTGACCTGCATCTCGCGGTGACTGAACCCGCAGGAGCGAAACAGCGACAGCGAACTGTGGCCAATGGCATCGCGTACAGCGCGGCATGCGGCCTTGGTGTAATCACCGCCATAAAGATCGACGCCCATGCCCATTTCAAGGATCAGCCGCTTCATTTCTCTGCTCCCTGCGTCTGGGCATCCGGCTTGGTGGCACCGGACCCGCTTGCCTCCACCCGTTCCATATCGAAGGACACAATGATGGCAGCATTTGCCATAATCGTCACGCCGCTGCCATCCGGCTTTTCAATATCGAGGCCACCTTCAAGAAGTTTGACTTCGCCATTGCCGTAAGGCAGCACCGCCTTGACGGCGTCACGATCAACCAGATCAGGTTTCTGGACACCTATGCTGATATCAATCAGCATATCGCTCTTGTCAAAACCGAACGCCTCGGCAAAGCTGATCGAATTGCGCCACAACGCATCCTCGACAGCGCGAATTGCTGCACGTGTGTAATCACCCGAGCGCAGCGAACTGCCCATACCCATTTCCAGTGCCATTCGCGTTTTGGCCATCTCAGCTAGTTTCCTGTCTCAATACTGCCCGCATGTCTCCGGACAATGAAAATCGGCATCGTTCGCCGGCAAGGCAACGTCGCAAAACCAGTCATCAGGGGTCAAGTCCCAAAGCCGCTTTTGCCTGCGATGTCCAGCCAATATGGCTTGTCCCGTTGGCCAGCAGGATGACCGGCCGCTTCATCAAGGCCGGATGCGCCTGCAACAGGGCCAGCGTGTCACCAGCCCGTGCGTCCTCGTCAAGGCCGCGCCACGTGGTGGACCGTTTGTTGATCACTGCATCAGTTCCATGTGCATCAATCAATTGTGAGAGGATATCCGCAGGCACGCCGTCAGCGCGCACATCTTTCCTGTCAATATTGATACCGCCCGCCGCAATGGCTTTCAGCGCGGCGCGGCAGGTATCACAAGATGTCAGTCCATAGAAAGTGGCAGGCATTGAAGGCGCTCCGTTGGTCCCGCAATCATGTGACCGGATAATGTGGGACAGTTGACTTGCAGACTGGCCGATTTACAGACTGGCCGATTTACAGACTGGCCGATTTACAGACTTGCGATCAATATAGACCGCGGCGCGACAGGGATGCAAACCTCACCGCCGGGGCAACCGGTTCACCTGTGTTCGGCTGATGTCCAGACCCTTGAAATCAGTTGATCGGATAGATGCCGGGCTGACGATCCCTTGATTGATATTTCAACACTATGGTGCGAAAGACAGCCGCCGATAGAGACCAAAGCATGATAGGCTGGGCCGAACAAATGAAGAAAGTAGCCAGCATGATGGTTGAAATACGCTGTTCCCAAATGATCCGCCTTGTGGGCAGCTCCCTATGATCCGCTGGCTGGATGAACATCAGCCAAAGCTGCTGTCGCTGATCATGCTGATGATACTGGCCACCATGTACAGCCTGGGCTTTCTATCGGCGTCACTTGCAACCCTGGATACAGGCCCCATCAGCGCTGGTGGCTTTCGGGTGATATTGGCCTCGCTGTTTTTGCTTGTTGTGGTGCGCGTGACCGGGGTCGGGCTGGTCAAGGGTGCGGTGATGTGGCGCTATGCTGCCATCTACGGCACGGTGTGTATGGCCGTGCCATTTACCATACTTCCCTGGACATTGACCTATCTCAGCAATGCCACCGCCGCGATTTATTTTGCAGTGATCCCCATCGAAGTGCTGGTCCTGTCGTGGATATTTCTGGGATCACCCGTGTCAGCGCGCAAATGGGCCGGCTTTGCCATTGCATCAGGCGGGCTGATCTTTCTCGTCCTGTCCGGGGCAAAGGGCGCCGCAGACACTTTGGCAGGACCAGAGCTGCGCGCTGACAGCGACATGCCGCTGTGGGTGCCGCATCTTGTGTGTATCCTGACCGCTATCTGCATCGCCATCGGAGGTGTGCTGTTCCAGAAAATGCCAAAGGCATCGCCGGTTGCGATCACAGCATCAGCACTTTTGATCGGCAATCTGATAGCCGTGCCTGCGGTTCTGTGGTCGCCGCCACCGGCCATCCCGTCACCAGAAGGCATGTTCTGGGTACTGGTCAGCGGGCTTGTTGCCACCGGCTGCGGCATGATCCTGCGCGGCATGCTGATCCGGCGGGAAAGCGCGATCTATACCTCTACCAACGGCTATGTAGTGCCAGTCATCTCGGCAATCATTGGCTTTATTGCGCTTGGCGAGACTGTGGGACCGGTGGCGATCCTGTCCTATCTGCTTGTGCTTGGAGGGTTGTTGCTGTCACGCGCCTGAGGCAGCAAGTTCTTCGGCCTCAATCTGGCGGCGGAACTTCTTGCGCTCATGATCCAGAAGATAGCGCTTGCGCAGGCGCAGGCTCTTCGGGGTCACCTCCAACAACTCATCACTGTCGATATAGGCCATCATGTCTTCAAGCGACATCCGGCGCGGCGGTGTCAATGTGACCGCCTCATCCGTTCCGGCAGCACGAACATTGGTCAGCTTCTTGCCCTTCAGCACATTGATCTCAAGATCGTTCTCACGGCTGTGTTCGCCCACAATCATGCCCTGATAGACCGCGGTCTGCGGGTCGATGAACATGATGCCCCGATCCTGCAGGTTGAACAGCGCATAGGCTACGGCCGTGCCGGTTTCCGAGGCAATCAGAGCGCCATTGCGGCGGCCTGGAATATCCCCCTTATATTCGGCATAGCTGTGGAACACGCGGTTCAGAACGCCGGTGCCGCGCGTATCCGTCAGGAAACGGCTTGGATAACCAATCAGGCCGCGTGACGGCGCAAAGAATACCAACCGCGTCTTGCCCGCACCGGATGATCGCATATCCTGCATTTCAGCCTTGCGCCGGTTCATCGCGTCCACAACCGTGCTGGCATAGTCCTCATCGACATCAATGGTCACTTCTTCAATCGGCTCGAGGCGGCGACCAGCCTCACGGCGTACCAGCACACGTGGGCGCGACACGGTCATCTCAAAACCTTCGCGGCGCATGGTTTCGACCAGAACACCAAGCTGCAATTCACCGCGCCCCCCGATTTCGAACGCATCCTTGCCCGTACTTTCGGTAAAGGTGATGGCGACATTGGTTTCCGCCTCGGCAAGAAGGCGCTCGCGGATCATCGTCGAGGTGACCTTTTTGCCTTCCTTGCCGGCAAAGGGACTGTCATTCACTGTGATCGTAACGGACATTGTCGGCGGGTCGACAGGCGTTGAATGCAGTGCATCACTGACCTGCGGATCACATATGGTATCGGCAACCGACGCCTTTGCCAGACCGGCAATACAGATCAGATCACCTGCCTGCACCTCATCCACCGGCACCCGCTGCGTCCCTTCAAAGCGCAGCAGCTTGGTCAGACGGCCGACCTCAATCTGACTGCCATCAAGATTGATCGCCTTGACCGGGCTGTTCACCCGCGCTGTCCCCTGCATGACGCGGCCGGTCAGGCAGCGCCCCAGGAAGGGATCACTGTCCAGAAGCGTGGCAAGCATGGCAAAGGGCTTGTCAGGTTCCACCTGCGGTGCCGGCACATGGGCCAGCACGCGGTCAAGAAGCGGATGAAGATTGTCACGCGGGCCATCCAGCTCCTCAGCCGCCCAGCCATCACGGCCAGAGGCATAGAGGATCGGGAAATCCAGCTGATCGTCATCAGCGTCGAGCGAGACAAACAGATCGAACACCTCATCGACCACCGCATCGGGGCGGCCATCGGGACGGTCGATCTTGTTGATCACAACAATCGGGCGCAACCCTTGTTTCAGCGCCTTGCCAAGAACGAACTTGGTCTGCGGCATCGGGCCTTCAGCCGCATCAGTCAGCAAAATAACCCCGTCAGCCATGCCCAGAACACGTTCCACCTCACCGCCAAAATCGGCATGGCCGGGGGTATCAATGATATTGACGCGCGCGTCCTTCCAGACAACCGAGGTCGGCTTCGCCAGAATAGTGATGCCGCGTTCCTTTTCCAGATCGCCGGAATCCATCAGCCGTTCCGCAATCTTCTGGTTATCGCGGAATAACCCGGTCTGTTTCATGATCGAGTCGATCAGCGTTGTCTTGCCATGGTCAACATGGGCGATGATGGCGATATTTCGCAATTGCGTTGGCATGCGGATCTCCGGTCCGGGAAACAGCTTCGGCGCATCTGGTACAATCTGCACAGACGGGGCCGGCACGTTCACGGCGCCATAAAACCGGATATGCACCGGATTGCAAGCAGTAATCATCGCTGCATGGAAAAAGGTCTTTTGCAGCGCGAAAGCCAAAACCGCATATCGGCCGCTATCTGCTACCCCGCATCAATTTTATTGGCGGCTGCGATGCCATAAAGCGTTTTAGACACATCACCACAAGACGGTAAACGAAACTTAACAATTGCTGGTGACTGTCCAGTTCATTTAACTGCCGGAGCGGATTATGGAATTTTCATACAAAAGCAAACCAATCAGGCCATCCGCTGCTAACAGCAGTGGCATCATTATTTGCCGCAGCGCTGGACATCGCTGAAAAGGTAAGCATCAAGATCGGTGACAGTGAAGGCTATGCAGAAATGATCCGGTATCACATCTCCTCGTAAAAGCTGTTTGTGACCGGCTTTGGAACAGGTAAGCAATCAGACAATGTTGCCTTTTCGCCTGAAGGCCGATACATGCTGACGGAAAACTGGGTGGACCTTGTGATGATGCCAGCGTTGATCTGGGGGGCTGAGGGTCGATGGCTCGCCAATTCGCCATCAATTGGCTAAATTACGCTGTATCAGTAGCTAATCAAAGTTCAACGTCTAGTAATGCACATATCGT